>Ga0315899_10000017_pt1 | contig 249036 bp, 204 predicted proteins | sample LakEriMetagenome_2_FD_203518 | JGI IMG/M metagenome (GOLD analysis project Ga0315899, IMG submission 203518) | Freshwater fungal communities from buoy surface, Lake Erie, Ohio, United States - Buoy 4 MA112 | ecosystem: Environmental > Aquatic > Freshwater > Lake | place: USA: Lake Erie, Ohio...
GCATGCTACCGACATGCTGGCTCGCTGGGCCGCAAACCGCTCAAGCTTCTTATCGGCCTAACAAACGCCGTCAACAACCGCAAGCCTGAGCTCCAATGAAACCTGGTCAGGCCTCTGTACGCTTACCAATCGTGGCCAACCCGAGACGCCGGCGTCAAACTAGCAGGCACACTCCGCTGTGCCGTCAGCCAGTGATCGATGTGCAACTGATTAAATTTTCAGAACGGCACAGCGGAGTGTGCCTACAACCTTGGCTGCCGAAAGAAATTTCAGCCCCCTGCCCTGCCCCAGGATGTTTTTTTGGATCTCTTCAAGACTAGCCAATAGCCAAATGCATGACTCAGTAACAAAAAAAGCGACCCACCAGTTAGTGGGTCGCCTTATGAAAAGATGCAACTTAAGGCTGCTAGAGGTGTGCCCTAGGCCTGAGCTTTGGCTGGCTTGATTCGCCCCATCCGGGTCAAAGCTTCTTGTTGTGCAGCCAAATGTGTACCGTTGGTGCCATACTTCTTGATGAGAATTTCGGCGTTCTCGCTTGGCTGGGCACCGACACTGACCCAATAATCGATCCGTTCCCCCTTGAGAATCGCGCGTGCATCCTTCTCACGGCACATAGGATCGTAGTGGCCGAGTTCCTCGAGGACTCGCCCGTCGCGTGGGTTCCTTTGATCGATGGCGCACAAGCGATAAAAAGGTCGACCCTTGCGGCCCATCCGCTTCATTCGAATTCGTACCGACACTGATTACTCTCCAATGGAAATAAAAGGATTCAAGGGGAGCAAATGATAACGAGTGGACTTGTTCCTGGGGAGTGAAAAACCGGGACTCTGGCGAAAAATTCAGCCCAAACGCAGAATTTTCAACTAGTTGCCCCGTTTTTTCTTGCGCAAGAGCTTTTCTCGCTCTTTTTGCATCTTTTCTCGCTCCTTGGGGGTCAGACGCTTGCCGGTGTTGCCTTTGAGCTTCATCCCGTCCAAGGGGTTAAAGGGGTTATCGGCCATCATTCCCCGCATTTGCTGGAGCATCTTCATCTTGTCGCCGACCGAGCCTTGGGTGGCCATCTGCATCATCGGCTTGATCATCTCAAACTGCTTGATGAGGTCAGAAATCTGGTTCGGGGCAACTCCGCAGCCTTTGGCGATTCGGTTTCGACGCGAACCATCGATGATTTTTGGATTTTCCCGTTCTGCGACGGTCATCGAATCGACGATCCCGGTGAGCCTAGCCATTTCCTTTTCGTTGTCGGTGCTGGCCATCATCTTGGAGATCTCCCCCATGCCAGGCATGAGGCTGAGCATTTTGGTCATCAACCCTGGCTTGCGAAGCTTCTGCATCATGTCGCGGAAATCGGCCAAGGTGAAAATGCCCTTGGACATCCGTTCTTCGAGGCTCTTGCGTTCTTTTTCGTCAATGAGCCGATGGGCTTCGCGAGCCACTTCGACAATGTCACCCATCGAGAGAATCCGGCTTGCCATCCCCTCGGGTCGGAACGGCTCCAAGGCATCTAAGTGCTCACCGGTTCCAATGAATTTGATGGGAACAGAGGTCACGGCTTTGACGCTGATGAGCGCTCCGCCTCGAGCATCCCCGTCGAGCTTGGTCATGATTACGCCGTCGAGACTCAACGCTTCGTTGAATGCCTTGGCGCTGTTGACGGCGTCTTGGCCGGTCATCCCATCGACGACCAGCAAAACCTGGGTTGGCTCAATGGCTCGGTCGATTTGTTTGATTTGCTCCATCAATTCCGTATCGATCGCAAGTCGTCCTGCGGTATCGAGGATGACCACGTTAGCCCCAGCGGCTTTGGCTGCTTCGAGCCCTTCGCGACAGACTTTTACCGGGTCGTTTTCGCCCGGTTTGCTGAAGACACCGACGCCGATTTGCTTGCCGATAACGTGCAATTGCTCGATGGCAGCCGGGCGTTGCAAGTCGGCTGCGACGAGGAACGGCTTGAGCTTTTGCTCCTTGATGAGCATCGAGAGCTTGCCGCAGGTGGTTGTTTTTCCCGAGCCCTGCAGGCCGCACATCATAATGGTCGTCAGTTCCCCTCGTTTGAGCGGTAGGCTGTTGTCGACCGGTCCGAGGAGCTTGACGAGTTCCTCGTAGACGATTTTAACGAATTCTTCGTGGGGCCGTAGGCTCAGCAAAACTCGGCGGCCTTCGGCGGCGACCGCGACATCTTTAACGAATGAGCGGACAACGTCGATATTGACGTCGGCTTCGACCAAGGACCGCTCGACCATGGCGATCCCTTCCCGCATATTCGCTTCGGTCAGCTTACCTTTACCTTGCAGGGTCTTAAAGGCGCCAAGCAGGCCGTCTTGTAGGGACTGGAACATCGAAATTCCGTAGTTTAATGGAAGAAAAAGAATCGCGTGGGCGGGGTAATTACCCGAATTAGGAATGATACGTAGAGAGGCGTCTGGCGACCTGCGGGGAAAGTCCGCAGAACGCTCCCATCCGCTAAACTCTACCTGGAAATCTCAAACTACCTAGAGTTCCCAGGGTGGCCAGTGGCGATCCGTGGAACTTTTGAAGCTTGTAGATTCTCCAAGGAATCGCTTGTCATTGTAGCACTAACTCCAGCTTACGCCTCCCGAAATCGACTAAGTCTAGCACCGACTTCGATTTAGGACAGCCAAAGCTGCGTGATAGACGGTTTGCAATGGCCGGCTAGCGAATTAGACTCAGACGCGGTTTATTGGACCGATATTTTCGTTTTTTCCCAAGTTTAGGCTCTGTGCGAGGTTTCTCGATGAAAACCTTTGGTTTCGGAAGTGGGTCTTCCTCTGGCAATCGCAACGATCGGGATAAGCAGCGCAAGAAGCAACTGCTGCGACGCTCGGTTCTCGAATCTCTCGAGACCAGAAATTTGATGACCACCGGTCCACAGCTCATTGGGGTCCAACCCAACGAGGGCTCGCTCATTGCCCTAGGGGCATCGTCGACTCCAACGGTTCTTCAAACCAGCCCTCGAGAGCTGGTTCTGCGATTCAACGACGGAGCAGAGCTCGATGCAAACACGCTCAGTGGGATTCAGATCAAGCGAGCCGGAGCCGACGGGGTTCTAAGCGCCGCTTACCTGACGACCGATCTGGGTACCAACGGCCAAGTTGTTGTCGACTTCAGCGCGTCGCTTCCCGGCCAACAAGGCAACGGAACCGAGATCTTCTTTACCCAATCGTCACGCACGGTTGGGCCATCTGGAAAACCCATCAGCTACCCGATCCTGAGTGTTCAAGGCCAAAGGATCAACATTGATGTGAACATCAATCCTTCGTTCAAGACCACGGCCAACGACTTGGTCAAGGCCATGAGCGAAGACCCCGCAGTGTCGTCATTGATCGTAACGACATTGCTCCGTGGTTTTGGAACCACAGTCATCGCCGATACAGTTCCTGCGGGCCAAGTCCTTCCGCTCTTAGGTGCAGGTGCCGCTCGAGCTTCGACAAACTTCAATTCCGGCCTTGCGAATCTTCAGGCAGAGTTTGTTTCGAGCGGTTCGGCCGCAGCGGCCAACGGGGTTCGAATCGAATTTACATCACGAAGTTTTGACTCCCCTGCCCCTCCGAATGTAATCGTAAGCGGCAGCACCGTTCGTATTGAACTCAACAGCAACCCTCGCGCCCAGACAACTGTCGGCGAGGTGATCGACGCAGTCAATGCGTCTGCTGAAGCTCAAAAACTGGTCGTCGCGAGACTCGTCAGCGGCGATCGCTTGACCCGTATCGGTGGCAACTCGACCTCCTACTCCCCTCTGATTCTCACCGGTGGTGACGACCAGCTTATCACCCCTGCCTACATCGCTTTGGGTGACACCAAGCGCGAAGTCATCATTCGGTTTGCCGAAACTCTGCCCGATGATGCCTATTTGATCGATATCTTTGGCACCGGGCCTTTTGCACTTCGAAATGTCGATGGTTTTGCTTTCAACGGGGGCGTCTCGCGAAGCGTACGATTCGATTTGGATCTCGGGCCGACTATCCAAGCGGTGGTGCCACAACCGGTAGTAACGACAGGCACCACCAAGCAGCAGCTTCGTAACGTTGTCTATGTTTACTTCAACGGTGACAAACTCAACGATGTCGAAGCCGTCAAGCCGATCTACTATCAATTGGTCTATACCAACGACACACTCAATGGTGGCGATGATATCACGTTCCGCCCTATCGGTGTGAACTACGATGCAACGCTCAATCGCGTCGCTTTGACCTTCGAACGCAATCTCGATGCTCTAGTCGATCCTTCAAACACTCAAGCAGGTCCATTGCCATTAACGGCATTGCGACTTCGTATCGGCAACGATAACTCGGTCGACAACACCTCCGTGACGGCCATCACCCCTGCTAGCGACCCTGGTAGCCGTTTTGGTTCGGCCATGGATCTCGGTGGCGGGTGGCTGGCAGGTCCGGGAGCGAAGGCGGCGATCGTAAGTTCGGAGATCAAGAACCCTGCTCCCTACACGTTGGATTTCCCCGGTGCCAATAGCGAAGCGGGCAATCGCGACAACCGCTACCAGCACCACGTGACCCGCTCGGACGCAGATGGCATCGAAGTGATCTACTATAACTTTGCAACCCAACTGGGGACTGCAAATGCGAGCGTTCAGCTCAATGCGATCACCGAGATTCAAAAGACCATGGCACGGCAGGTTGTTTCGCTCTACGAAAAATATGTAGGCGTGCGGTTTGTCGAGAGCGATAATCAAGGTTTCACGATCGCCGTAGGCGACATGCAGGTGATCAATCCGCTAACGGCTTTGACTCCAGTTGCTGCCAACCAACCTGGAGACAATATCACCTATGCAGCAGGCCCACTGCTGGCCAACGCTAGCCAATCTGCTGTTGTTATTGACAGCCAAGAGTTCAACACCGCCGATGATAACCTCTTTGGTTCGGAACTCTTCCGCTCCTTCATGCGCGGTATCGGCGTTTTGCTAGGACTTGGAAACGCCGACGAACTCCCTCAGTCGACGGTTCAAAACAGCAATCCGATCACCGATCCAAATGTCGAAAATGTATTCCCTGGGAATGCGGACGTCATTCACGGACAATACATCTTCCGGCCCGAAGGCAAGGACATCGATCTGTATCGATTCGTCGTGCCCGATTCGGGCGGAACACTCTCGCTTCAGGCGATCGCTGAACGTCAATCGGATTCGAGTTTGCTCGATGCGAGCCTTCGCCTCTACCGAAACGACGGCAGTTCCAGCCAACCCAAGTGGGTCGAGATCGCTGCCAACGAAGATTACTTTAGCCAAGACCCTCGCATCTCCCTGGATTTTGTCAAACCAGGTGAGTATGTCGTCGGTGTGAGCGCCAAGGGGAACACCAATTACGACCCAACGATCGATGATTCCGGTTTAGGTGGACGCTCCGAAGGCAAGTACGATCTGAGGATCGATTTTGCTCCTCCGGCAGCATCGACGCTCACCGACGCAGATGGCGCTCCGACCCAAATCGATGGCGATGGGGACGGAAAACCAGGTGGCGTTTTCAATTATTGGTTTGTACCCACCCGACCAGACCGATCGCCGACGGCCAACACTGACAGCAGCTCCTACACGATTTGGGTCGACAAGACGGCAAGCTCGACGGGCAACGGAACCCTGGCTTCGCCATACAACACAATATCGCGAGCGATCACTGAAGCCACCTCGGTCACCAACGCTGATACCTCTGGCACCCGCGCCATCACGATTCGGATCCTGGGCAACTCGGCCAATCGAGCGTACGAAATCGGTTTCAATCGGCTCGGCCAAGCTCTAGCCGATGGTACCACGTTTGATATTCCCAAAAACGTCAACGTCATGATCGATGCCGGTGCGATCATCAAGATGGGTCGCTCGCGAGTGAGCGTCGGCAGCACCACTGTATCGGTCAACCGAAGCGGTGGATCTTTGCAATTGCTGGGCATCCCCGATACCAAAGTGATCGTAACATCGATCCATGACACCACAGGCATCGGGGTGAACCCCGATCGCACCCCCCCCGCCCCAGCCGCCGGCGATTGGGGTGGACTCGATTTCCGAAACCGGATCGATGGAAGCGACGAAACTCGTACCGACAAGGAACGAGCCGGTTTATTCCTCAATGCTCTGTATCATGCTGATGTTCGGTTTGGCGGTGGCCAAGTCATCATCGATGGTGTCTCGCAAGTCATCACTCCGATCAACATCATCGACTCGCGTCCAACGATCGCCAATAGCCTTATTACTCGCAGCGCCGATGCTGCCATCAGCGCAACTCCCAACAGCTTCCGTGAAGACGATTTCCGGGATCCCAAGAGTCAAGCTGCCGGTAGATTCATACCGGATTATGATCGCGTAGGTCCTGACATCCACGGTAACCGAGTTATCAACAACACGATCAATGGGATGTTTATCAAGACCCGCACTGGGGCTTCGCAAACTCTCGAAACCGTGACCACTGCGGCACGTTTCGACGATATCGATATTCCGCACATCTTAGGAGAAAACCTCGTTATCGCCGGCACTGCCGGAGGTGGCGTGCTCGATGTGGCTTCTCCACCGACGACGGTCGTGACGGCTCAGCGCAGCGGTTCGGGATCCTTGCCCGCAGGGACCTACAATTACAAACTTGTGTATGTCGATGCTAGTGGTAACGAAAGCTTGTCTTCCATTCCAACGGCTTCGACCACTGTAACAGCAAACAGTGCAATTACGTTAAACAATCTTCCACCGGTAGCAAGCACACTACCCTACGTCGGGCGAAGGATCTATCGAAGCGACGCTAGCGGAGGCGGCACCTATCGCTTTGTCGCCCAGATTAACGCAATTACAACGACATTTGTTGATAACGGAACAGTCACAGGAAATGCACTGGTCGAATTGGCTGCCAAAATCCGGCCTCGACTCGATGGCAGTTTGGTGATGGATCCTGGAATCATCGTCAAGAATCGAGGATCACGGATCGAGGTCAAAGATGGTGCGAATCTGATCGCCGAAGGTACCGATGGCTTGCCGGTCATCATGACTAGTATCAATGATATCCGTTATGGCTTTGGCGGCACGTTCGACACCGCGAGCAACAAGGGCTTAACACCAGCAACTCCTGGCGACTGGGGTGGATTGTTTGTTGGCCACGGTAGCGAAGCCTCACTCGATTACAACCGCGTTTCCTATGGTGGTGGAACGACCCGTATCGAAGGTAACTTTGCTTCGTTCAATGCCATCGAAGTTCACCAATCTGAATTCCGTCTTGCGAATTCTCTTGTCGAGTTTAACGCCGCTGGAAACGAAGCCAATGCGGGTGATCCAGATCGACTCGGACGAGGCTCAAACGATGCGTCCGCGATTTTCGTTCGCGGTTCTCAACCACAAATCCTCAACAGCCGAATCAGCGACAACAACGGTGCAGCCATTAGCATCGATGTCAATTCGCTCTCGGTTCAAAAGGTCGATGACTCAGGGAGACAAACCGGAGACCTCGGCTCTACTGGCGAGTACTTGGCAAACCAAGGTGCCCTTGTTCGCGGTAATCGTCTGAGCAGGAATGGGATCAATGGTATGGTCGTCCGCGGCCAGGAACTGACCTCCCAAAGCGTCTTTGATGATACCGACATCGTCCATGTGGTCACCACGACAATCACCTCGGACAACTTCCACACCTACGGTGGATTGCAACTCAAGAGCGATGCAAACCAAAGCCTCGTAGTGAAGTTTGGAGGTGGATCGAGCCTAGCAGGTTTGAACGCCACCGGCACACCGCTCGATCACTCCAACCGCATCGGTGGTAGTATCCAAATCCTAGGGCAACCTGGTTTCCCCGTCATCCTGACAAGCATCGGCGATGATTCGGTTGGTGCCGGTTTTGGAGTCGACGGACGACCAGCCTTTGACACCGATAACAACGGTAGCAATTCCACTTCTGGTGAAATTGTTCTACCCTTTGGACCAGAAGTCGATCGTGGCACACTGATCGATAACGATGTCGATGTGAATCGTCCAGGCTTCTTTTCTTTCGAGCCCAGCGCAGGTGGCGATGGTAGCTTTGCCACCCGAGGTGGTATCACGGCTCAAGGCAACACGCAACTTCTCATCGATGAATCGGTGATCTTCGCATTCAACAATTACATTGATGTTGGTGGCGATGGAAACGCAATCCGATTGGCAAACACCACGATCACACAACCGCCGACACTTGTTGCTCCCGATGTGGTCATCAGTCGCGGTACCTTTACCGGCAACAATAGTGCAGTGGTGCGTTGGACCGTCGAATCAAGGTTCAAAAACGGGGTGGCAAAACTGTTTAATACAGTAACACTCGATAGCGATTCACCCCTGGGTAACATTCGATTCATCAACTATCTGGACGAAGACATTCTCGGTGCGAGTGATGACTTCTTGTACTTGACCGGTACGCCAGGCAACCCTGATTTCCGTGCCTACACGATCGATAACCGAGAGCGCGTCGGATTCTCTCACGGTGGTGTATACTCCCCAGGAATCGATCTAGTCAACGCGACCTACCTTGGGTTTGCGGCCGATGAGTTTCGCGATTTGGCCAATGCGATCGAAGGCCCTGGGACAAACTATACTCCAGCCGGGAACATCGATCTTGTCGATTTGCCACCGATCACCGATCCGGTTCTTGGACAAATCTACGGCCTTGCTGACGTAACGACGGCTCTGGCATGGCAAGTCACTGCGTCTGCCAACACTTCTCGGATGACCAGCTTCCTAGAACTGGTTCCTACGACGATCCAATCGATCGCATCACCTGGATCTTGGGCGGGTGTTTCGACCCAAACCTACTCCAACGATCGCAATGTCGGAGTACTTCCCGAGCGTGAATCTTCTTTAGCGAATGCTCCTGGAGCCAACGACGAACCGAGCAAGGCCCAGTACTTGGGTCAATTGGCCAACTCGATTAATAGCGGTGACGAAAACACTCGCCTGGGATTTGAAATCCAAGGTGTGATCAACAAAGCTTCGGATGTGGATGTCTACAGCTTTACCGCCTTTGGTGGCACCGAAGTTTGGCTTGATATCGACAAGACCGATGCGGCTCTCGATACGGTCGTAGAACTCATCTCGGCAGATGGTGAGATCCTGGCTCTATCGGACAACTCGTATGCAGAAGAGGTCGATAGCGTCAACAATCCGATCTACAGCGCACTTCAAGGCAACGCGGTTCGATCCCTTCGAAAGAGTTCGCCCACGATCTATCCTCAATCATCCCGAGGCGAGCCCCGTGATGATTACAGTACCAATAGCAAAGATGCAGGACTGCGAGTCGTTCTTCCAGGGCAAAGCAGTCAAGCATCGCTTTACCACATCCGAGTCCGATCGAGCAACCAAGTCACTGGTCAGCCTGTAAGCACGCCTGCCCTAAGCAACCCAGATTCAGTAGGCAAGGGGCTCTCAAGAGGTGCTTATCAGTTGCAAGTTCGCTTGGGTGAAAACCAAGAGTTCCCCGGAACATCGGTGGCCTACGCCGACATTCGCTTTGCATCGACGGGACTTACCCTTCGCGGGGTACCTCGCCACTCTCCACTTGTTGGTGAAACCGCCGAAATCAACAGTGGTAGTAACGACACGTTCCTCACAGCCCAAGAGCTAGGGAACATTCTGACAACCGATCGCCGAACCATTTCGCTTGCCGGCAACATCGATTCGGCTACCGATGTCGATTGGTTCACCTTTACAATTGACTACACGCAATTGGTAACTCCACTTGCCGAATACCTCTCGACGATCTTCGATCTGGATTACGCCGACGGCATCGGTCGTGCAGATCTATCGATGTATTTGTTTGCACCCACTGCAAACGGTCAGAGTGCTTCGCTGGTTCGTGTTGGTCTCAATAGCAACATCCTCGATGATCTCCAAGCGGCCGTTTCGCAAGCCACCAATGCAGACCTCGGCCGTGGCTCGACCGGTACGCTCGATCCGTACATCGGTCCAGTCGAATTGCCAGCCGGTCGCTACTACTTGGCAGTGACCAATCGAACCCAAGTTCCAACGGTTCTTGCGAATCGATTGAATAATTCTTTGGGAGCTTCCAACCTTCGCATTTTGCCCGTCTCGAGCGGCCGGTTCATCGTCGAAGACCGAGTTGGAAACGATCAACTCAGCTCGGCTGTACCTCCGATCACTCCGACATTCTTGGATATGCAATCGCGAATCGAATACGCCCTGGGTGATGTACCCTTGTATTTGAGCGCATCGACTGCCCTTGGCACTCGATTCAATATCGCCAATTCGTTTACCGGAGAACTACCCAACGATGTTGGTATCGCAACGCCGTTGATGAAGGACTCCTTCATTCGACCCAACGGGGATCTGCGTGGTTTCCAAACTCCAAGCGGTGACTTGTTTAACTATGTTTTGGTCGACCCAGGAACGGCCACGACCCGAGTCCAAGGTGCCTTTGACTTCACCGTTCGCGGTTTAGACAACGCAGGTGAACTTGCCGACACCGCAGGTCAGTTCGATTCCGAGGCCTACACAGTTATGGATCTTCGCGATCAAACTGGAACCGAAGCAGAGTTCGGATTCTTGGTAGCCAATCGAAATCGAGGACCCAATTTCGCTACCGCCAACCGAGGCGTCAGCTACTTTGACAACATCCTCTATCGATTCAATCCAAACACCGGGGCCGGGATCAGCGATCCAGCTTTGGATAACCAATTCAACATCCCTATTGCAAACGCTCCGGACGTGATCCTAGGAGCCGGTACGAACATCACCGAAAGGGGCTTTATCAACACAGCCCCAGCAACGGGTGCTACATCAACGGCTTTTGCGGTGACCGAAGCAACCGAGTCACTAGGCAATTCGATCCGTTCGTTGATCAATGATGGCGACACGATCACACTGCGGCTTTCGACCAACCAGAACGTGATTATCGAGTTCAACGCCGGCCCCGAATTGAGGCTCAACCTTGATCCGGTCAACTTCCCAAATCGTGTTCTAAGAGACGGTGATCAATTCACCATCGATGGAGTAACCTACCAGATCACCACCGGAACAAGCCCTGTTCCAACCCCTGGTGTACGCACGGTCTTCTACAGAACCAGCATGAACAATGCTCAGTTTGCCCAAGCAGTTGCTGACGCAGTCCCACTGGGAATCGAAGTTGGTTTTGAAGGTAACCGATTGAACTTCGCAGGCGCCTTGGTCGGCAATTTTGCAACCTTGGTCAATCGGGGAGTGGCCGTCGATCAGCAAACCAATGGCACAATCGGTAGCGGACGCATTGGCGTGAACTTTTTGGCAAGCGACACTGCGGCGGTTATCGCAACGCGAGTCGTTCAAGCGATCAATACATCAGGATTCCCCGGACTCTCGGCGGTCGAGAGTGGGATTAATCTTACCGAAGTCACGGTTATTGGTGCTACCGTCACCGGAACCACCGGCTCGTCACGTCGAATCGGTATCGCTCCTGGAGGTTTGGTAAGAGGCATCGCCGGAGTTGGCGGAAACCTCTATGCCGTCAGCGATGCTGGCGGTCTGTTCCGAGTCTCGCGAGGAGAACTTTTCAGCAACCGAGCCGGTGCGATCGGTACCTACGTCGCCTCCTCCTATCAGTTGACGGGCCTGCAATTCACAGGCTTGACCGCAGGCCCCAAGAACGTAGCTAATGGAGCTTATGCGAACATCCTCTTTGCAACGGCATCCAACGGACGGATCTACGCTTTTGACACAAACGGAATTCCACAACCAGTCTTTGCTAACGGTGCAACGAGTGTCGACACGGGAAGCTCCGGCTTCGACGGGATCGCGTTTTCGAACCTCGATTACAACCTTTGGCATCAAACCACAAGGCGATCAACCAATCCTGGCCATGGAATCTCTGCAGATATCGAAGGCAACACCGCAGGCATCGGTGGAACCAGTTGGTACTTTGGTTATGAGGATCTAGGTCACTCGAACACAAGGTTCAACACTGCCACCGATCCTTTGGCTCAGCCAAGGGCCTTCGGAGAAGCCTTGCAAAACACCTACAACTTCCCAGGTGGAGCGACAGGTGTTATGGAGAGCAAGTCGTTCTCTCTGGAAAACCTCACCGCAGCCGACCTGCCGACGCTCTACTTCAGTTACTTCCTGGCTACCGAAGACGCCGCATCGAGCACTGTCAATAACCAGTTCAATCCGATGCGAGATTCGTTCCGCGTCTACGGAGCAGGAGACGACAACTCGTGGGTTCAATTGGCAACCAACAACGCCTCTGAAACCCCAATCGAAACCCTGGTCGACAACGTTCCAAGTCCTGTTGGTCCAAATTCACTTCCTGGCCAAAACGTCACACCTCCAGGAACCTCGTGGCGACAAGCTCGCGTTTCGCTGACGCAATTCGCTGGCGACAAACAAGTCCGACTCCGATTTGAGTTCAGCACAGGTGGCGGTTTAGGTTTCAACAGCTTTGGCAGCCGAGGACCAGAGTTGCGAACCATCGCAGGAAACGAACTACGGGACGGCCAAACGTTTACCGTCGGCGGTAGGACGTTTGAAATCGAAATGGGGCCAACTCTTGTATTCCCCTCAGGAATTGGTATCCGAAGTGGAGAGACGATCTCTCTACGCGGCGCGACCTTCGTCTTCTGGGATGGTACCGGAACTCGTCCAACTGGGAATGTGATCAGTTACTCCACAAGCGATTCGCCTTCGCAAATCGCTCAAAAAGTCCTCTCGGCTTTGAATTCGGCAACCTACACACCCAAGCCGCTTTCTTCAGATCTATCCGAACCACAAGATCGTTCGGAAGTGTTCCGAACAGCGATCAAGACGACGATCGTTCCAGGTGAACTAGCTCAATGGACGGCCACTGGAGCAATCGGCGACTTTATCTTGCAACCCGGCGAGCAACCCGATGCGGTTCGTGCGGATGTCGACATGGTTCAGTTCCAAGCCGACGAAGGTACAACCATCGATCTATCGGTCTCTGCAAGCGTTGTTGGTTCGCCTCTGAATCCACGGGTTCGTCTTTTCGATTCTCTCGGAAACGAGTTGGCTCGAGCATCGACTGCCACCCAGTTTGATGTTTCCTTAACCCATACCTTTACAAAATCCGGAACCTATTACTTCGGAATCAGCAATTCGGGCATTAACGAATACAGCCCGCTTCTTGCGAGTGGGAGATCCTCGTCAGGACCCACCGGTCAATATCGAGTCACACTTGACCTGACACCTCGATTCAATCGAAGCGTTTTGGGCAACCGGCTGCAACTCGATGGAATCAGCGATCTGGTCGTTGGACCAAATTCCAATATTCGCATCGATGGTGCATATCGCACTAGCGACAACTCGAATATCAGCGTGAACATCCTTCAAGACATGACGGCCGATCAAGTCGCATCAGCAGTCGCGAGGGCTTTTGAAGAAAATCTAGCCCCAGGTCTGGATAACTTCGCAACCTTCCGACGTAACGGGAATGCAATCGATCTGACAGGAGTTACCGTCGGTAATGCTGGGCCATTTACGGTTAACCAACTCCGTGATGGTGATGAATTCTCTGAGTACATCTTGGGTCGCCTCCATCCAGCTACCAGATCGCAAAACAACAACTTCGAAGGGCTCTACCTCGATGACTTCATCATCGGTCTTGCCGAACGGGGTGAAACCGTTACGGACGCACCTCCAGATACGACCTTTACGACCGTTGCCGGTAGCGGAAGCGAAATTCTTGTCGGGCCCTATCAAGTGGAGATCCGTGGTGGTTCAGAGTACGGTCAACCGCTCACAACAAGAACGACCAACAACGGCGGCAACAATAATAACAATCCGAACAACCTGAGCGTCAACGATCGGATTCGTTTGACCCAAGCCTTCGATCCGAATCAGGCACTCAGCGGCGCGGTTGAAATGCGTTTCAATCCCGCTTCCGATATCACCGATGGCGATACAATCACCGTCAGCGATGGCAACAATTCGATCACCTTCGAATTCGACGATGTTTCGATCCCAAGTGGCCAAGCAGGTAGCGGAGTTCGTCCCGGCAACTTCCCAATACCTTTCAATCCAGTCACTGGCGAATCGGCCCAAACCATCGCCGCGCGGTTCCGAGATGCAATCAATTCATCGGGTGTCCAAAGCGTTCTCAAAACAAGCGCTTTGGGAGTCGATGGTAGCACAAGCGGATCGAACACCCGCGATCTATTCCTCTTAGGATCAGTCACTGTCACGATGGGTTCATCGGTAGGCTACGTGGTTACACGTAGCCCGAAGGTTCGATTTAAGGACTCTTCGTCGCTCACTGATGGCCAATCGTTTACGATCACCGATGGAACCAACACTGTTCGATTGGAATTCAACAATACGGCTCTGCTCCCAACGGATCCAGGTTTTGGTGTAAGCCAAGGTAGCATCGCGATTCCATTTGACCCAAGCGTCTCGCTTACGAGCGTCCAAGTTGCAGCGTTGGTTCTTAGTGTGATCAACTCGCCAGCGGTTCAATCTAGAGTTCGTATCGCCGCTTTCCCAGTACCAGGCCTCGGCGGACAACCCTCCGACTCGATCCTGATCTCCGGTGCAACGGGCGTTTCGATTCCTGCGTCGGTCGGATCAGTCTTGGTGACAAACCTCGAAGGCGACCGCAACACCCCACGCGACCAAGGACAAGTGCTTATCGAGAACTCACGAATCTCGTTCTCGTCAGGATTCGGTGTGGTACTTACCGCCGATGTTCGTGACCCCGTCTCGGGTGCTCCAAATCCAGGCTCGGTTCGAAACACACTTACGATCAACAACCAACGCCTGATCCCAGGTGCTGTGCTGGTCAACAACGAACTGATCAGCAATATCGGCGGTGGTATCGACCTTGCCGGTGATCCACTCAATCGCCCCGTGGATGTCCCAGCCGCTGTGCCTTTCGCCCGAATCGTCAACAACACGATCTTCGGTGGATCGGTTACTCGAGTCGATGCCCAACCCGCGATCTCGGTGCTAGGAGATTTTTATTCCGATGGAGCCCTCTCCTTTGCGGATTTAGCTCCAGCGAACCTATACAACCCACGTGCTGGCGGTGGCCCAGTTCCTATCGCAGGCTTGCAAGTCCCAGGCAATGCCGTCGGTGCTCCCGATTACTCCGGAATTGGTGAACCTATCCCAGGCCAAGGTGCTGTGTCGCTTGGACGAGGCGGTGTCTTGGTAGTCCAATTCGCAGACAACTTCCTTACGGGTTCAGACGACGTTCGACCCGACTTGGCCGTCTACGAAGTCGGCTTGCCCGAACTGGTACGAGTCGAAGTCTCCGCAGATGGTGTCAACTACACTTCTGTTGGTAGTGCATCGTTTAACAATCGCTATATTGACCTGGATCAATTCGGTTTCAACTCCTTGAGCCAACTCCAGTTCGTTCGCCTTACCGACGAACCGGGTGATGGGCCCACCAGCGGAGATTCCGTCGGTGCAGACATCGATGCGGTGGGTGCTCTATCAAGCCGACCTGGACTCAGATTCGGAACCTCGGGAACAGGTATTCGAGTCGGTGCCAACGCAAGCCCAACGTTGCTCAACAACATCATCGCCAATAGCACCACGGGCATTTCTGTGGCCGCTTCGAGCACCTCGACGGTCATCGGTGGAACCCTTTACCAAAGAAACACCACAAACACGACCGGTGCGACCGTAGGTCAGTTCCCAATCCAAGTTGGCGCAGCCGTTCCGCTCTTTACCGACGCGGTCGATGGCAACCTGTATCCAGTGCCCGGCTCGGCTGCAATCGACTCGTCGATCGACTCCTTGGTCGATCGCGCAGCGTTGCTGGCTGTCAAACAACCACTCGGACTTGCACCCTCGCCGATCATCGCTCCTGCAATCGACATCACCGGTGCCCTGCGAACCGATGATCCGAACGTCGTAGCTCCTCCGGGACTTGGTGAATCGGTCTTCAAGGACCGAGGTGCTGCCGACCGATCCGACTTCACCGGTCCTGCCGTCTTGTCACTCTTCCCACGCGACAATGACACCCTTGGTGCCGATTCCAATCCAACACCTGGTGTGATTGAGCTGGTAAGCAATTCGCTAGCGTACTTTGATCTGCAAGTCCTCGATACTGCGGCTTTGGATTTCAATGCCCAAGGCACGGGAGTCGATAGCAAGACCGTTACTCGTAACTCGCTGATCATTTCGAAGAACGGCAAGGTCTTGATCGAAGGTCAAGACTACCGCTTTGGGTTTGATTCGACAAGCAATATCATTCGCTTGACCCCACTATCGGGACTATGGGAAAGCGGTGCCGCATACACGATCCGCTTCGTGAATACCAACGAGAATTTAATCCAAGCGATCGAGCCTCGATCTCTCATCGATGGAACGACCTACACGATCATCGATGCGAATCGACAGCCGCACTATTTCGAAGTCGAAACAGGCATTAAGCTTCGGGTTCCATCGAGTGCAGATAACTTCTCGAACACCGCGATCGACGGAACAACCTTCCAAGTCGACGACGGGTTCCGACGCGTCACCTTCGAATTCGATAACAACCAGACGTCCGTTACCGGCAATATCCCGATTCAATTCTTGGCCTCCGATCCTCCTGCGATCTTGGCTCAAAATGTCGTCAATGCAATAACCTCGGCGAACTTGAACCTAACGATCAAGTCGATCGGAAACGGTGAGATGCAGATCCTTGGTAGCAACTTGATCCAGTTCCTGCCTGTGACAAGCCAAATCACAGCCACCGGAAGAACAGGTACTACACCTGTGTATGGATTGAAGATCCCGACGAACAACGGGGTACCCGAAGGTATCTTCGATGGCCAAACGTTTTCGATCCAACGTGGTGACAGGTCGGTTGTGTTTGAACTCGATGGAAACGGTTCGGTCGGACTCAATAATATCCCAGTCCCACTCAATACCGCTTCTGCCGATCAGCAAGCGGCCCTTATCGTCGCGGCTATCAACGCCGCAGGCTTGGGCCTCAATGCGACCTTCTCCGCCGGTGGCATGATCGCGGTGGGAACCCAAAGCGATTTGCGAATCGTTACCAGTGGTGGCTTGCAAGTCGTCGGCGTTCCGGGACGTGAGTTAACCACTCCGATCGTTTTCGATCTGAGTGTTGTCAAAGCACCTTCGCAGGTCGCTGCAATTATCGGCAATATCCTGACTCAGGCGAACATGGCCGGGGTGAACATCACCGTCCTTGGCGACCAAGTTTTTGTCGAAGGTAGCCTTGGAGTTGGTGGACTGGGAACCCAGTTAGTCACAGGTATCCGCGACAAGGCTGGCAATCCAATGCGTGCCACCGAACTCAATGGTGATACGCTTGTGACGATCTTCCTTGGCGAAGGCTTCGACTATGGCGATGCTCCCGATCCGAATTACGCGAGCCTCCGAGATAGCAATGGACCTCGCCACAAGGTTGTCGATGGATTCTCTCTAGGCTTGACCAATACAGCCGATCCCGATGCCAAGGTTCCAGATCAGGATCAAGACGACGGGTTGATATTCAATGCGATTGTGTCTGGGTTCAGTGGATCGTTCCAATTCACAGTCCAAGGCGTTACGCTTGCAAGGCCGGCGTTCATCGGAGCATGGATCGACTTCAACGGCAACGGCAGCTTTGATACGGCCGAGAAGATCAATATTCCTGGTCGGATCGTCAACGGACTAAATTCGCCGGTGACGTTTAACGTTCCGGCAGGTTCGGTGACCGATCGGGCCGTAGCTGCTCGGTTCCGTCTCAGTAGCGATCAAGCTGCAGTGGGTTCGCCGCTAGGTGAAGCCATTGACGGTGAGGTGGAAGACTGGATGATCACCATCAGTTCCAACCCGTACACCAATCCGACCAACAACTTTGATGTCACTGGGGATGGATTCGTATCTCCAATCGACGTGTTGCAGATCGTCAACTACATCAATGCCGGGTTCCCGAGCCGACCACCATTGCCTCCGACTGCCGTCCCACCATTCTTGGATGTAAACGGAGACGGATTCATCAATGCGTTGGATGTTCTTGCAGTGATCGACGAGATCAACAAGAACCTCAGCGGTGGTCGTGGAGGAGAAGGCGAAGCGAGCGATTCGAGTGATCTATGGATTCCTGCGGTTGCTATGGAAGCTAGGACATCTGAATTGGTCACATCGAGGACTGCATCGAAGTCGGTTTCAAGCCTGTCGGCAAACTCAACTAGTCGTTCGAGTGATTTGGTTATGGCAAACTACTTCAGTTCAAGCCTTTTGGCCAGCTCGCTAGATGATTCGGATGATCTGCTCGATTGGACTGCTCGATCTCTAAGTGATAGCAATCCTAGCGACGACGGTTTGGATTTTGCGTTAGGTCAGGAACTAGACGACATCCTCGGACTGTAGGCTTGTAGATTTGGAATCCAGTTACGTGGACACCATTGTCTGCGTAACGTGCCAGACACCCGAAGCCCGCGGGGCTGGCGGATATGCTTGCAAACTCCGGCTGAGTACTCGGGGTCTATCCCCAATCCGTATAGGTGATTTGCTGGCATTGATTGCTATGCGACTCAGAGGTGCGGCTCAGAGGGGCTCAGAGGTGCCTGGCACCTACTGTTCTGTTACTTGAGAAACCAGCCTTGAGTTTATTCCCGATGTCTCTTACTGAGGCGTTATCGCGATGCATGTGCCCCGTAGGCAAGCGATCCGACACGGCAAGAGTCGAAAAGGACCTTGGCATATGGCCAAGACGATTGCAAGTGGTGTCGGGATGACGAATGATTGGTTAGCTTCGCAGGGTGTCTTGAGTCTGAAAACCCTCTGGGCAGAACTTGCTCATCTTCGTGGAACCGCCGCCGCACTCCTGTGCGTTGAACCAACGCGGCCGGACCCGCATGCTAGGTGGTGTCGGGAGGGTGCCCGGAAACGGGCATCCTTACCCGATTTCTGTCTTGTCATTTGATTTCCACCGCTAAAGACCGCTAAAAACATTTCTCGCGATCTATATCTCTTCGTCGGAGTTTTTCCGCAAGTCCCAGTATTCGTGCGGCTTCAATTGCGGTTTGAACATCGCCAGAGTACTGTGTTGCCGTCATGGCCATTGCGATTTCATCACACAATTCATGAAACTCGCCCTCAACAGGAAATCCTGGATCCTCACTCAGAATATCGTCGAATCGATCGTATGGACGCAATAAGTCAGGATCAATTCTTAAGATTCTGCAAATGGATTCCCATCCGATTCCAACCTCTTCCTGGACATCGAAGGGTTGAATCGATTTTATTTGCTCCTTATACGGAATGCGCTTCCTCCTCTCGAATCGTTTAAGAAATTTTCTTCGTCGTTCCAATTCAAGCCTTTTAGTGCTCCAAACAAGAATGACAATGATGAGGATTCCAACGAAAGCTGAAGTAATGAGCAAATGCATTTGACTACCACTTGTCTCTAGTAAAGAGTGTTATCGATTGCACAAATCGTGGCACACGAAACGCTCTCCCCGACGAGATAGCATCCTCCACCAACGGTAACACAATTCGACATCGGGTTCAGTCGGCGCGAAAGATTCCTAACACAAGGTCCACAGACCTTCCGAAGCGGAGTACTCCAATCGGGTGTTGGGGCTCCCAATGGTCGTCCCGGTGGCTTGAGAGGATAGGATGTTGTCGGCTGAACACAAATAACAGCGCCGATCACATACGCACCACCATTTGCGATCATACATCGACTTACGCAATCTGGCGCTGGAGTTTGATCGCAAGGAAGCCCCGTGATTGGATTAATGCATGGTTGGTTTGGTGTGCTCGGAAATGGAATCCACCCCGACAACCCCTTCGGATCCGTCTTATTAAATGGCTGAGAATCCACGAATTCATATAGCCCCCAGTCGCTACCTTCGTATCCAACTGGGTCTCTTGACACGAATCGCCCAATGGGGGGCGCGTACATCGCATTTACTTCCGAAAAAAGCATCATTGCAATAAACAAGCCTATTGTTGAGGCGAGATAGTTTCGATTGCTCATCTTCCAGGTACTCCGTTGGGAAAGGTTGTAAAGGGTAAAGGCTGCGATGATTGTATGTTATTGGAAAATGGATCAAGACCAAATTGCCCCGTGTGCGGAGTGGGGCTACCGAACGGGTTTTGATTGGCAGCACCGTAAGGATCTCTAAGTTTTCGCTGCAATGCATCCTGTTCTGCGAGCATTTCAGGAAAATCTTTCAGCGTCTTTGGCTCGATGAGTCGACGCAGAAAGATTCGGTAGTTTGGATTTACTGGAGAGTGCTAGATTGCAAGCGAGTAACTCACGTTTGCATTCGGTCGATCATCGTTGTCCTCAAGGCAATGGCCGCGTGACGCGAGAAACAAAGCAAATGATTCGGACATCGACAGGATTTCAAATAGACTCCTCGATCAACTTCATCCTGGGAAATCGGATGAGGCCATGTCATGTAGTGCTTGTCCTCAAAGCTGTTCATTCCTTGGTTCGTGGCTTCGATATTCACTCGTTCGCCGCGACCGTCCCAGCGGCAAAAAACATGCTCCTTTGCGCTAACAAGAAAAACTGGATACCCAAGGCGACGCGCAACTGCCGTATACAAAGCAGGTATAGAGACACACGTTCCACCATTTCGGTTACCAATCATCCCATGAAGGAACAGATCTTCCGATTTTGTGAAATCAACGTCTTTAACCTGAGCTAGGTTATAGTGAACACCATAATCCTGCTGCAGGACAGTCACAAGAAGAAGCATTCGAAAGTATGCTTCTGAGTTTCGGAACTCACCCGGCTTTTTCGCGAATTGGTGGAAGTTGCGATCCGTTTCCGTCCGTACTCGAATTGCCCATACATCAAGCTCGCGAAGTGTCGTAGTCACATTCAGCTTTTCCGATGCAGGTAGACCTTCTGCGGATCGAAGATTCAGCAACGCAATATCTTGTTTGGAAAGCTCCTCCTCCGACATCAAGACGAGCTTACTGAATTCTGGCAGTGAACTTTGACTAGCAGGGTTTTTCGAGGTCCTGGTTGGAGTGGTAGAAGCTTTCATGAACAGGAAGGCAGATGCGACTGTCGTTGCCAATGCAATCGCAGCAACGCAGAGCAGCATCTTGCGATGAGGGTTCTTCGCAACGACTGGCGTCGATTGCAGTCTCAAATCAGGAACTCGTCGTCGCTTCTTACCCACGCTTTCCACTCCTTCGTGATGGTGATGCTCGCACGTGATTGGATCACAATCACGTTTTGGTTGCAACGAGATTCTGTGCGAATTGCCAAAAGACAGAACGACCGACATCACCGAGTACCAACTCCCAGGTGCCTGGCACCTGCAGCGAGCGGCGCTTGCGGGTATGCTTGCAAACACCGGCTGAATACTCGGGGTCTGTCCCAGATCCGTAAGGCACCCGCCGAGCGGATTGGTCGGACTCCTAGGGACTCCTAGGTAGGGACTCCTAGGTGCCAGGCACCTGTAGCGACACACTTCTTAGATGAAGGCGCAAGTTTTATAGCGGCTCAGTAGAGTATTTTGCTACAACTCTAGGAGCTTTGGCGATTTGTGATGACTCCTCAAACCTGCCTTGGCTAAAATCCAGAACCTTCCTTGCGAGTTCGAACAAGCCAAGGAAGGTTTTTTCGTATGGTGTCTCTACCAAAGTCAAGGCGCGAATGCACCTTCAAGTTTGAACGAGTCCTGAGCGCGTTTCCAGTCGAACGTCTTCCTGAACTGCTTCCCGAAGAATTGCTGCGCGACCTCCTCGGTAAGCATATCGCCTTTTCGTAGATGTCTTTCATTCAGCGATCGTTACGTGGGCTCTTCTTTGCTACGTGATTCAAGACGGTAAAGACGCGACGTGCCAACTGCAATCCGAACTGCCAGTCGTGCCACTGTTGAAAAAAGACAGGAAGACAACTCGGAAAAAGATGGGCTCAACGATTGCCCTAAAATGAATCGTGGATAATCCAAGGCTGATTCAATCATCGCCTAGATGTCAGTGGGCGCCTAAAAGGGGCCAGGTAACGAGTAACAGAGATGGCTTCCAAAAGGGGCCAGGGTAGCAATAAACCAGGAAATGCCCCCGCAAAGCGCCCATGAGTGGCCCTTTTTAAAGCGCCCACTGACACCTAGAGACGCGATGGGAAAAGCCTGTTTTTCGCGCAGTCCGAATATCAGCTAGTCATGAGCTTCTAGCTAGCGGTGAATTGTTCATTTGCTTCGTCTCGCGTCGATCTGAGCCTGGTTCCGCGATATTTTTTCGTCTGCTCGTCATACTCGATTGATTTCTCACTGTAAAAGAGTCTGCACTTCATGCTGTGTAAGGTCCACTTACGCTCTTTTCTCTCGGTCTCTTTGCGCAGTGTTTCAGGACTCCCGACCCAATAGCCATGCCGGAAGATATTTTGAAAGTCTCGTATCATCCAACTGACATTCTCGGGTGAAGATCCAAGCGATTTTGCCACTTGCTGGAACTCCTTCGAAGCAGTATCGAGTGATGCTCTGCCGGGTCTAAAACGGAGAGCTTCGTTAAGGATTTCGATGTACTGTTCTAGAGTTACGTGAAGAAACCCCTTCTCTGATGCTCGAAGACCACTTTTACTGAGGTGTGAATCGTTAGGATTGACCGATTGGTTAGGGTCAATCGTCAATTGGGCAAGCCAAGCATCCCTCAGCACCATCTGGCGCTGCGCGTTGACTCTTGCGGCTTCCATCTTTCTTCGAATCTCCACACACGGGACACTTTTTATTCTCATCGCCGCTTCCTCATTAGAGATTGAAAGTTTTGGCAGAGAAAGACTTGGTGACATTTGATTTTGACTGGCAAAAATTCTTGCTTGGATCGAAGAGTAGTTCGATTCGGCAAGCGATTTAGCCATTCCGGCCCGTAACTGATTTAGGTCGACGTAGGCAACACAGACCAAAATCGCAAGCATGTCTAAGAGTCTCTTGCCTTTGAAGCGATCCGCCCAAAAATGGCCACTACGTCCATCCTCTTTATTTGCACGTTTGGAAATCGGTTCGCAAAGATCCTTCATGAAACTCGATGGAGAAGAAAGTCTTGCTCGCACACTCTCAAGTTGCTCAGGATCGCCTAAGAAAGCCTCGATTTGAGCTTCAGTGGGATGTACACTTACAAACTCGTCGAGTTCTCTTCCTGGGTGAAGCGATAGCCAGCGGATTGCAACATCACGATCCGAGAGTTTTGCAACTTCATCGGGCAGTGTCAGAACCACTAAGTGAAGATGGTTATCCAAAACGTTAAAAGCAAGGATATTAATCAGGTAAATCGATGCGAGTTGTTCTGTTCGATCGACGATCCATTGTTTGCGATAGGAATAGTCTTTTCCAGTTACTTGATCCTCACCGCAAAGGTAAGCGCCATCAATACAGCGGTTGTACAGATGAGCAAAACAGTTTTCATCCGGTGGAAAAACTTCGTCTCGTGTTGGACGAGGCATAACATACCTCCTTGTGGATTGCTCGTTGCACTAGAAGGAACATCGAGTGCAATGAAAGAGGGAAACTCGATTATGGAAACATGTGTGTGGAGATTGATACGGAGTTGAGGCGACTCCTAGGAACTTTCAAAACATCAAATTTGTTAAAACAGGGGGGCTGGGCAATCCGGAACGATTGAAAGTTTCGCTAGGTCGAGTGACACCTCTGGTCACTAGTACGAGAAGAAGCGGAAAAAATTTGACGAATCAATAAATGGCTAGCAGCCAAATTAGGTGCCTGGCACCCGTAGCAGGCACCCGAAGCAGCCGAAAAAGGTGCCTGGCACCCGTAACAGCTAGCAGCCAAATTAGGTGCCTGGCACCCGTAGCAAGCCGAAAAAGGTGCCTGGCACCCGTAGCAAGCCGACGTGTGGTTGTGCTAGCAAACTCCAGACAAGGACTTCCAGGTGCCAGGCACTCGTAACATGTCACCGATCCGTATAAGTGATTTGCTGGCATTGATTGCTATGCGGCTAAGAGGTGCCAGGCACCCGTAGCGAGCGGCGCTGGCGGATATGCTTGCAAAGTCCGGGTGGGCAACTCCTAGGTGCCAGGCACCCCAGCGTGCTAGGTGCCAGGCACCCCAGCGTGACTCCTAGGTGACAGGCACCCCAGCGAGGCACCCGAGCATGCGGGCCGGCAACGCCGCCTACTCAAGAGCCTTCGCGTCGATTACAAATCCCACATCCCCCAAGTTCCAACAATATGCAATCAACCTCAACCCGAGAGGATTCAATATGCTACTGTCGATAGGGCTGGTCTTCTTGGGCCTAATCCTGCTTGTTCTGGGCGGCGAAGCCCTACTTCGAGGCGCAGTGGGACTTGCCACCCTTGCAAAACTAACCCCGGCTGTGATTGGACTGACAGTTGTCGCAGCAGGAACTTCTGTTCCCGAACTTGCTGTCAGTGCTATCGCGGCCTACCAGGGCAAGTCAGATATTGCCGTGGCTAATGTGGTCGGTTCGAATATTTTTAACATCACTGTCATCCTAGGCCTCTGCGCACTGGTCTTGCCCACGCCTATCACAGGTAACACGATCAAACTCGAATACCCAGTGCTGGCATTGGTAACGTTACTTTGCTTAGTGTTGGCCCGAGATGGGGTCTTCGAGCGCCTTGATGCTCTTCTTTGCTTGGCGATCTACATCGTATTTACGGCATACATGGTTCGTTTGGTTCGGTACCAAATGACCCGTTCTGAAAATGAAGAAATGAACGAACAAGTCGCCGAACTCACTCTTGAATCGAAGAATCCTCGCGCCTGGGTTAGCATCCTTCTGTTGCTGTTGGGTATCATTCTGCTTGCTTGCGGTGCACATGCGACAGTCACCGGTGCAGTCGACCTAGCTCGCCTTCTAGGGCTCTCGGAGCGTGTGATCGGACTGACCATCGTATCAGCAGGAACAGGGTTACCCGAAGTGGTCGCTTCGCTTGTTTCAAGCGTGCGTGGACGAAGTGATATCGCAATCGGAAATGTGATTGGTTCCAATCTATTTAACATCTTAGGAATACTTGGACTGAGCGCACTGGCATCCCCCTTACCAGTCCAAGCGGAGCTTATTGCCAACGACTGCTGGTGGATGCTCGGCGTGACCTTGATTCTATTTCCTATCCTGTTCACGGGGCTTCGAATCAGCCGCATCGAAGGCGCCTTGCTTGTTTCAATCTACCTCGTTTACCTTTTGATCCTTCTGAAATCACCCTCGGTTTCGGCCTTAATCCCCAATGAGCACTTGCTCAAGTTTGTCGATGTTGGCCTCGATGCAGTACCTTGACTCGACCAACTTTCGACCGGCTCTTCCCATTCGCTGCCGCAACTCCGGATCCAACAAAAGTGCCCGAAGTGACTCAAACCATTGGTTTTCACTCGACGCTGCAAAACCAACTTGATTGTCTTGGAGAATCGTTGCATTGACCCCGACCGGGCTTGCCACCGCCGGTATCCCAATCGACATGTACTGCACTAGCTTGGTAGCCGCTTTGTACCTCATCCATTCTTGATCCGCTGGCAAAGGCATTAAACCGATATCCATCTGATGGAGCCATTGGATCTCGACTTCGGGACTCCATGTTTCAAATTGCAAATCGACCCCCTGCAGATCGATAGCTTTGAGGGGCTCGAAAATATTCGATACGACCAACAGCTTAAAGGGTATCTCCTTTGCCAATCGCCTCAGCGCCGCTGCGCAGTGAGTCAAAAAAGGCAAGTTCGAAGAGGTTCCGATCCATCCAATGACAGGCTTGGCAGCCTCGCGCGTTCCATAGACCTTTGCTTGGTATCTCTCCAAGGAAACACATGTTGGTATCTCCGTTATCTTCGAGTGATACTGAGCAACGTACTCATAGAGTGGTTGATTGCTCACGACCACATGGTCGCTCCACTGGATCAATTGCCGTGTCTTGTCGGGAAACTGCAGAAACATTGCATCGTCGACATCGAGTACAAACCGGCGTGAAACGTTCCGAAACCAGCGATCCAACCACAGGCTTTGGTCATGGAAAACACCCCGTTCAAGATAGACCGTATCGGGACGAAGCCACTTGGCCTGAGAATATTGCCAAAGCCGATTGGCCCGCTTGATTTGATAACTGACTCTCCAGCCTAGTTTAGGTAAGTAATCATAAACACTGGGGTAACTGGTCCAGATAGACACTCGATGGCCCCTGGCTCTTAGCGGCTTTTCGTAGGGATAAAAACGAAAGCGGGTTGAAGGAACATTGGCTCCAAGGGTTACAAAACCAAATCGCATGGTGTGCCGCTAACTATGCATTCGAGGAAGCTCATGGCCTACATGGATGATAGCCGCCTCGGCTGCCGAGAGTTCTTCTAGTCTGACGCGAACTTTGTCGGGTTCTTGGAACAGCCGCGCCAATCGCACATAGGTCGTATGATGCCTGGCTTCGGATTCGAACAAAGATCCGTAGAAAGTCGCAAGTTCGCGATCTGAAACATGATCTTTCAGTAGTTTGAACCTTTCGCAGGATCGGGCTTCGATCAATCCAGCGATGAGCAATCTATCGACGGCCCGATCGGGTTCATTGGGTCGCACGAGCAAGTTCAATTTTCGTCCGTAGTCCCCCGGCCGTATCTTGCGAAAACGAATCCCTCGACGCTTGAGCAAATCCAGCACCATGTGAAAGTGTTCGAGTTCCTCGGCGATGATGGTCGTCATCTCTTGGGTGAGTTCTGGGCAATCGACATAAGATCCAAACAAACTCATCGCCGTTGCAGCGGCTTTGTGCTCGCAGTGGGCATGATCGATCAAGATCTCTTCAAGGTGCCCGTCGACCTGACGTAGCCACCTCGCTTGGGACTCGCTTTGCAGGTGAAGCATAAGTCTACTTGGATTCCTCTTGTTTTGCGTTGCCTTGATTGGAGACTGCCCCGAGAAACATCAGGTGTTGCCATGGTAGCCGATCATACTGTCCTACCAATCGCATTGAATTGGCCTCGTACTCTTTAAGAATCTGCTTCTTCGTCATCTTATGCTCGGGTTTGATAGGCACTTGCGGATCCTCGCCTCGAAATTCTACCAAGGCGATGCGCCCATTGGGACTCAAACTCTTTCTCATCGCATCGAGCATCTCCACGGGATTGGAGAACTCGTGATACACATCGACCATCAGTATCAGATCGATCTTGCCAACAGGAAGCTTAGGGTTGTGCGGTTCCCCCAGAATCATCTCGACGTTCTTTAGATCACTGCGTTGGCAACGGCGAGAGAGTTCTTGGAGCATCTCAGGCTGGATATCGACGGCGATAACTTTTCCACTTGGACCTACTTTCTTGGCAAGTTCGATGGTGTAGTAACCGTCCCCGCACCCCATATCGCAGACTGTCATCCCCGGTTTGACATCTAGTTGCTCGAGCATCTCCTGCGGGTTCTCTTCCTGGATTCGCTCGGGACGATTCAGCCACGGAATCCCATGGTAACTCATCGGCAGAGCAATCCGCCTTCCCATGTATTTCGTCAACGGTTCGGGAAGTGTCAATTCCGCCCGGCCCGCATCCTCTTGTCCATAGGAAGTATTCCAAGAACCGAATGAAAGAACCAAGCTGAAAATCGCAAGCGAAACACCGGACGCGGACTTAATCATCCAAGGCATCTTCCAGTGAGATTTGTGCATCGTCGATATTCTCCAACGTGATAGGGGTAAAGCCAGGGTGTTTGGAAGATTCTAGGTAGGCGTCTAGGATGATGTGTGCGGCTATTTTATCGAGTTGCTTTTTACGCTGCTTGTGGGTCATCTGTGACTCCCGAAGCAATCGAGTGGCCAAGGCGGTTGTGTACCGCTCGTCGATGAACCGCACCGGACGCTCGGTCGTTGTAATGAGCCACTTTGCAAATTGCCTAACTTCACGCGCTTTGGCGCTATCGCGACCGTCGCAGTGCAAGGGTAATCCGACGACCCAGCCACCAATTTGATTCTCCTTGGTGAGCTTTTGAAAATACTTCAATTCGATCGCTGTGGCTTTTCGCTCAAAGGTCTCTAGTGGACTTGTCCAAGTTCGGGTCGGATCGCACAACGAAATGCCTATCCTGACTGTTCCAAAGTCGATCCCCGCGAGTCTTCCGGACTCGGGCCAAGGTAAATCGTAGGGGTTGATCTCTCCCAAAATGCTTACTTTCCGCAGTTTGACTTGTGGCGAATCCTGAACTTCTGCTAACTCTAGCTTACCCAAATCCGCAAAGATTGTCGATTAAATCAAATGTACCGCTAACTTACCTATCCTAGAGTTGGCTCGGAGACTTAAAGTTCATGCGAAACCAAAACGTGCTAAATCGTTGGAAATCGACCAGATGGATTCGTTGGGCATTCGTCGCAGCAATGGCCCTTTGCATTCTAAACGTCAGCCCAGCCCAAACCCAAGAACCCTATGGATACAACGAAGCTGAGCAGATGCTTTCGTTTAACACCGTAGAGCTTAAAGATCAGTTGATGTTCGGTCTACGAGTGGCCTTTCCCGAGCAAGAAGCTTTCGTTGACCAAGTGATCCAAAAAGTCGATCGAGGCGAAATCTCTCGGGCCATGGTCAACGTGATTTACGTTTGGTCTAAGAAACGCAAGCCGAGGATCCCTTTCCCCTATTTCGAATATGTCATGCGTTTGCTAGCCGACCAGCGAGGCGTAGTTTTTGAGTGACAAACTAGTCCACTGAACCTAAAATGGTATCTAGAAACATTCTCAACTAGCACTTCTTAGGATTGCTCCGTACCGGCAACTCGATGAAGATGCCACATCGAAGTCGCTGCTTATGTTGCTTTCGAAGTCTCTTTGCCACGGTGGTATTTACATACTGTCGGTCGTTTCCTTTCTGATTGTTGCTCCGTTGGGTCGCCAAGTGACGTTTGCCCAAGACACCAGGCAGCCTGGCATCAACACTCCGATCGAAGAGCTGACCAGCGGAGTCATTGATAATCGGCGAATCTACAACACCTTTGTCAATCGAGGACGTCGGCTCATCACAGACGAGCCAGAGCTTGACTCGAAAGACATTAGGAAAAAAGTAGATCAAGCTCCCTCGCGGTTGGCAGTCAGCTTACCTGAAGTGGCGACTATCGGATCGGACGATTTTTATGATCGGATGCGTAAAGCTTCGGTCATGGTCGGATCCCTTTACGATTGCGGTCGTTGCAAGAATCTCCACGGAAACATCTCCGGTGGAGTCGTCATCAGCCAAGACGGACTCGTACTGACCAATCATCACGTGCTCAAGCGTAAAGAAGATGAAAAGGTCCAAGGGATGGTTGTCATGAACCATCTTGGTCAATGCTTCGCTATCGAGCAGGTGTTGGCTGCTTGGGAATCGGCAGATGTTGCTTTGATCAAAATCAAATCTGGCGAAAAGTTTGATCCTGTGCCCCTTGCGATTTCGAATCCCAAACCCTTGTCGGAAGTGGTGGTTATGAGTCACCCCCACAACGAATTTTTTGTCGTCACCACAGGTCTTGCCAGCCGCCTTACGAAACCCACGATGGAAGGGGACTCGAACACTTGGCTTGAGATCACCGCAGAGTTCTCTGGAGGTTCAAGCGGATCGGGAGTTTTTAATTCACAAGGCGAATTAGTCGGATTGGTCTCACGCATCCATCCGATGTTCCGCGAACAGGAAAAGAGCGATCGATCCAGAAAAACAGAGGGAGCGTCCGATCCTCCCGAATCCTTGGGTGGACGTTTGGTCTATCCGGAGCAGATTCTCAGACGCTGCGTTCCGATCGAATCGATCCGAAAGATGCTAACCCCCTGATCCATCATGAGTGTGACAATCCAACATCTTCGCGATGCCCAGCGGATCCTCGCTGAACACATGTCCCCTGCCCCTTTGGTTCGATCCTATGCACTTGAGAGGCAATTAGGATTGCCTCAAGATCGCAGGGTCTGGTTCAAGGATTACGGTTGGACTCCCGTGGGTTCTTTTAAACTCATGGGTGCTCTTTACTGGATGGCTCGGCACGCCCCAAGTCTAGACAGTAGACCCGTAGCAGCCCACTCTTCAGGGAACTTTGCTTCGGGGCTTTCGTATGCAGGCCACCGATTCGCAACTCGCGTGATCATCGTGATGCCCGAGTCGGCTCCCAAGATCAAATTCGAAAACACCCGTAGATACGGGGCTGAGATTCGCACTTACGATATTTCCACCGATCATCTCACGGGAGTCCGAGATCGACTCGCCAAGGAGATCGCTGAGCAAGAGCGAGCCTTGCAAGCCTCGCCTTACGATGATCCTTATGTCATTGCAGGCAACGGAGTCGGAGGACTTGAAATCGTTCAGAGCTTAAAGGAACAAGGCAGACAGCTATCCCACTTTGTTTGTGCTGTCAGTGGTGGTGGATTGATGGCCGGTCATGCTCTTGCAATCGCCGACGGTTTTCCAAATGCAAAAATCATCGGTGTGGAACCGGATCAAGCTGACGATTTTCGTCAATCACGCATCGAGCAAAGACGAGTTCGATTGCCCAAGCCGACGAGTATCTGTGACGGTCTGTTATCCTACGATGTTGGCGAAAACAATTGGCCTATCCTCCAAAGGCTCGTCAGCGATTCGGTCGTTTGTAGCGATCAGCAGACCAAGCAGGCTATGGCTTGGCTTTATCAACACCATGGTCTTCGAACCGAACCTTCAGGAGCCATCACCACCGCCGCATTGCTCGAAGGAAAAATCCCTTTAGGAGTCGATAGCGCTCAACGCGATGCCCAAGGCGACATCGTAGTGGTTCTTAGCGGTCGGAACATCGATGAAGAGGTTTTCGAAAAGCACCTGAGGGACTCGAACCTCAGCGATGCTTCTTGTTGAGAGTCCTAAGTGCTCGCTTAATGATGTATCGGGTCTGCGGAGTCTCCGACTGCTCATGCCATCGTTTGGTTAACTGCAGCACCCACTCGGGCTTAGACTTACTGGCATCATTGAGCCAATTGGCAACGGAGTTCCGTACATAGAGCGATTCATCGGATTTCAGTGGCTCAAGCAGTTCGAGTCCCAATTGTGGCTGGCTCTTGAGTAGCTCGATGTGGGGACACCACACACCGCAGGGACGAGTAATCTCGCTAGCGTACCGACGTAGACGTTCATTGCGACTCCCTGTCCATGGCAAAAGCTTGGACATTGTCTCGACAGGGCTCGAGGCGACATGATGCCGAAGCGCCATCCAGGCGATCTCGCGGGTGCCGGGGTTAGGATCATCAGCAAAAGGCTTGACCCAAGCGAGTCGTTTTGCAAACGGCATCGAGTCCCAGTGTCCGACGATCAAAGCACCCCATTCGCGAATCACATCGCTCGTATGACTCTCGATAGCCTTGAACCGAGGATCGCCGGGCAAGATCAGCGTCGCAAGATCTTGAGCGATAAGCTTCGAAAGCTGAAGTGACGAGAGGGACAAACCCTCTTTGGTTACTTTCTTTAGTGCCGGAGAAAGCTCAATTTTCAGTTGGCTCGAGAGAGCCTTAAGCAACTTTAAGCGATCGACCGAGAGCCATTCGACGAGGTTCTTCGACTCGATCCAACCTTTGGACAACGCATCCAATACGTCAGCGGGAATCTCCCGCTGACGAAGCGCTGCTTTGCGCTGTTTGAGCTGCTCGATCTTCGAATGGGTCTTAGGATCCACCGAGAGCTTTGACGAGCATCGAGGTCAGGCCGGTCGAGTAATCGGTTTGACCGTCCCAGGCCCACAGGTTTCGAAGAATGTCCGAGGTAAGGATACCGCAAAGTCCCATAAGAACCAAAACCAGGGCGAGCATACCGACCCAGAATCCTGAGTAGGGGACTTCGGCCGATCGCATTGCAAGGGCTGCACCAGCACCAGCACCAGCGACGGCTCCGAGTTCATCGGCACCGAATCCACCCTCTGCACTCGCTTCTTGGACGGCACCATCAAATACACCTCCCTCGGGAAGTCCGATGCCATCGCCGAAGCTCTCTGAGTCTTCGAGTTCGATGACTTGTGAGCCGCTGTCATCGTCGGCTTCAACGCTCGATGGAGTCAATTGGAATTCGTCGTTTTGATCGACCAAGCCCGCACCGATGCCGCTTGGGTTGCTCGTCGAACTAATTTTCGAACTCGATGCCGGGTCGGCAGCGAGTTCAGCACCTAGATCCAAACCGGAGATTCCGGTACCTGCCAAGTCCAGGGGCTCATCTTCAAGCGATAGACCGCTATCGGATGGGCTCATTAGATTGATGCCGCTTTCGCTTCCGATCCCGATCGCCGAATCGCTTCCGAGAACTAGTTCATCCTCGTCATCGCCGGAGAGTTCCAAATCGCTACCCAAACCTTTGGATGCTTTGGAACCCAAGCCAAGCCCAAGATCTGATCCGAGAACATTGGAACCAGGAGATTTGTCTTTGCTTGTCAGCTCCTTTCCAACAGCTCCAGATGAATCCTCAAGCTTAAGATCGCTACCGAGCGACAGGTCGCTTCCTTCACCTGCGAGCTTAAGGTCCGAGGATTCTGCATCCTTGGATTTCGACTTGCCTTTATCCGCTGACGAACGATTCACGAGTTTGACACCGCTATCGCTACGTGGGTCGGGAATCAGAGCAACATCGCTTGGCTCAGCGTCTTCGGCAGCGAGCCTTAAATCGGACCCGAGCGAAACGTCCGAGCCCAAGGAGATCTCGTCTTCCCCGCCGGCAACATCGCCTCGTTCGTCGAGCACTCGATCGATCTCTTCTTGCTTGAACTTCCAACTTGCGCCATCGCGATATCCGAAAATTTCACCCTTGGATCGCATCTCGACTAAATCGTCGGTCGAGACACCCAGGATCTTTGCGGCTTCTTCGAGAGATACGTAATTGGCCATTCCCAAACCTATTCCAAAGCAGGTGAACGATGAACTAAACTGTCGGACGGAACTATCTAAAAGGTCTTTCGATTGCGTCGTTGCGATCTACGCAATCGATACGATTTTAACTAACTATATGCGACAAGCCGAAGAAAAACTCCAGAAGTTTTTCGAGTTCGCACGGGGTATTTCGCCTCAAAAAAACCTCGAAGCATCACGGTTTGACCAAGATTCCTAGAAATTGGCTTGGTCAATCGGAAATGCCGTCGTTTCCGGCTATCGATTGGTCCGAAAACGAGGATTATTCCGACTCGCGAGAGTTAGGATTTTCCAGAAAAAGGACTGGACAAAAAACCAGCCGATGGCCATTATTTGGGGCTTGTTGATTGACAAGCGGTTCGCAGGATCGATTTTAGCCAGGAGTTTGAAACGTGCCGAATATTCAGAGTGCCAAGAAGCGTCTGCGTCAGTCGCTGGTTCGACGAGGTCGTAATCGGGCAGCGAAATCAAGTATCAAAACCGCAATCAAGCGCCTTCAGGCCAGCGTTCAGGCTAAAGAATTCGATGCAGCCCGTGCCCAACTGACTTCCATTTACAAACTGCTCGATCAGACAGCATCCAAAGGGGTCATTCACGTCAACAAAGCATCCCGCACCAAGAGCCGACTTACCCAGTACGTCAAAAAGGCCTCGGTTGCTTAGCCAGATTCCAGTCTGAACAGTGCAAACTTCTATCTAGCCCAGTGATCCACACTGGGCTTTTGTTTTGGCAAACCGTCAATTCGGGTCACGACGATCGGATCGCTTTTTCGGTTGAGCTCGCCAGGAAAAAACATTTGCAACGGTGAATTCCTGCTCGTCTGTGCTCCATGGATCCGACCTAACAGGTTCGGTGATGACCCTACTTTGCCCTCTATCGTGCACAGACAATCATGAAATTTGATCGCAATCGCTACTTCATGCTGGGTGTGATTCTGCTATTGCTCGGACTCCAGTTCCGTTTGGTCGACAGCTTCGTTTTGAACGAAACCTCGACGCGTGCTCTGCACAAAGTGATGAAGACCAAGACGGTCGATGCAAACTCCATGGCAACGAATGTATTTATGCAGACGGCCCCGTCCCCCAAAAAGACCCTCCGGCCCCCCAGGTGGCTCGGTTTTGTCCTCCTTACCGCCGGTGGAATCATGGCCTTGCACGCCTTGGTTTTGCCCAAGTCTGGTGGCTAGCTCGATCCGATCGAGTTCGAGACCCTTTGAATTTGCGCATTTGACATTGATTCCGGAGGGATTTCGTCTATAAATCTCCAGTTCTCAACGCCCGTTTTTGTCAGTTATCCCACAAAATCATTTCCACCCGAAGCTTCCTTAGGTCTCGATCATGAAAGACGGCATCCACCCAAAATACCACGAAACCAAGGTGACATGCGGTTGCGGAAACAGTTTCACTACTCGCAGTACCCGCAAAGAACTCAAGGTCGACATTTGCAATGTCTGCCACCCTTTCTACACGGGTAAGCTCAAGTTCGTTGATACCGCCGGTCGGATCGAAAAGTTCCAGAACAAGTTCGCCGCGGGTACCTATGCCAGTCTTCAATCCCCCAAGAAGGCCGCTACGAAAAAGAAGTAGCGACCCCATCGCGTTTGGCTGGACTTGTTAGCCCAGCGTCGATGGCAATCCAAATTACTGCTCGCTGCATGATTGCCAAGGCAAACCTGCAGCGTTTTTTTTTGCCCGCTTTGATCGAATTCGATAGAACCTCCCAAGTCCCATGAAGATCCGCGAACAACTCGAACAAAATTTAGCTCGATTCACCGAGCTCGAGCAAATGATGTCCGACCCGGCGGTCTTGGCAGGCGAATCGGGCAACATGGCCAACATCCTACGAGAACATGGAGGCCTTTCGAAAACGGCACTCAAGTACCGTCGCTATAAAAAACTCTCGGATGATCTCAAAGATCTTGCTCCTATGCTCGCCTCGGAAGATCAAGACGAGAAAGCCATGGCCGACGAAGAGGCCGCAGCGATCCGGCAAGAACGCGAAAACATCTGGAACGAACTCCTCGAGTTGTCTGTCGGTGGAGAAGATGCAAACCGCACCCGATGCGTAATGGAAATTCGTGCCGGAACAGGAGGCGAAGAAGCCGCCCTCTTTGGACGCGATCTGTTTGAAATGTACCGGCGATACGCTGAGACCAAAGGCTGGAAAGTCGAAGTCATGGACTCGAGCCCCAGCGAACGTGGTGGCATGAAAGAAATCATCCTCTCGATCGAAGGCGACGGAGCCTATCGCGAACTCCAATTCGAAAGCGGTGGCCATCGCGTCCAACGAGTCCCAGAGACCGAGGCCCAAGGCCGCGTTCACACCTCGGCGGCCACTGTCGCGGTGATGCCTGAACCCGAAGACATCGAAATCGATCTCAAGCCCGAAGACTACAGGCTCGATAAATTCTGCGCCTCAGGCCCCGGTGGTCAGCACGTCAATAAAACCGAATCGGCGGTGCGACTGACTCACCTTGAATCAGGCATCGTCGTCCAATGCCAAGACGAAAAGAGCCAGCATAAGAACCTTGCCAAAGCCATCCGTGTTCTCAAAACTCGCCTCTATGAAGCCAAGCGCGAAGCCGAACGCCAACAACGATCGAAAGAACGCATGTCGCTGATCGGCTCGGGTGATCGCTCCGAAAGAATACGCACCTATAATTTTCCCCAGAACCGTCTGACCGATCACCGAATCAATCTGACCCTCTACAAACTAGATCAGATCATCGCAGGCAACCTCGAACCGGTCTCAGAAGCCCTCCTCGAGTACGAACGATCCATGCTTCGTGACGATGAAGCTGCCTAATAGGACGCATAAACATGAGCGATAGCGGAGCTACACCCAGCGAAGTTTGGACGATCCTTCGAATGCTCCAATGGACAACCGAGCATCTCAAGAAGCATGGTTCCCCCTCGGCTCGACTCGATGCCGAAGTCCTCTTTGCTCACGCTCGCAAATGCCAACGCATCGACCTTTATGCAGCCTTTAATGAAGAGCCACCCGAAGAGGTCAAAGCCGTCTTTCGCGATCTGGTCAAACGCCGCGCCACCGGTGAGCCTGTGGCCTACCTGGTAGGAAAAAAAGAATTCTTCTCGCTACCATTTATCGTGAACGAAAGTTGCTTGATTCCACGCAACGAAACCGAGCATATCATCACTGAGTGCATCGATCGGATCAAAAAAGCACAAGGCCCTTTGCGCATCGCCGATGTTTGCACCGGCAGCGGTTGCATCGCTATCACCATCGCCAAAGAATGCCAACGCCTAAGCGTTCCTGCGAGCATCATAGCGATCGATTTGTCCCCCGAAGCACTCGACATCGCCAAGCAGAATATCGAACTTCACAAAGTCCAAGACCGCATTGAGTTGGTCCAGGGAGATCTGCTCGAAGCGATCCCACAGGATTCGTGCGACTTTATTTTGAGCAACCCACCTTATGTCTCCGAGGACGAATACGCCAAACTCGATAAATCCGTCCGCAACTACGAACCAAAAATGGCACTCGTCGCCGGTGACAGTGGCACGCAAATCATTGGGCGGCTTATCGAGCAAGCTGCCGTGAAGCTCAAGTCAGGGGGTTGGTTGATTTTCGAGCATTCCCCGATGAATGCTGCAAAATGCCAAGAAATTCTGAGCCGATCGCAAACCCCAAACGGTCCCTGGTCCGATGTTCGAACCGTCAAGGATCTCTCCGGGCTTGCTCGCGTGACTCTTGCCCGTCGACCCTAAAGCCGAGTTTTTCGGTAAATTACTCCTTCATGAGCGTTTAGCTCTGTTACCTGCTTTCACCAACCTCTTTCTAGAAGACTCAAACCGGTAGCGGCTTATGACTGTTGAAAACTTGATGGACAAACTAGTGGCCCACTGCAAAGCCAATGGATTCATGTTCCAATCTAGCGAAATCTATGGCGGACTGAATGGCTTTTGGGACTACGGGCCTTTGGGTGTCGAGCTCAAGCGGAACATCAAAGAGGCTTGGTGGAAGGACATGTACCAAAGCCACAATGAACTAGCCAAGGCAGAGAGTGCCCCTAGCACCTTCGATATGGTTGGGCTCGACTGCACCATCATCATGCATCCACAGGTCTGGAAGTGTTCAGGGCACTACGATCTGTTCCACGACTACATGGTCGATTGCCGCAAAACCAAGAAGCGTTACCGCTTTGATCAAGTCCGCGGTCGCTGGGTCACCCACGGTGAAAAAAGGGTCTTCGTCACGACGATGGCCGAGCCTGAGCAAGAACAAGAGGATATCGCTCGCCGCGCATTGAAACTTTTTAATCTGCGTTCCAAAGAAATCGACAAACTGCAGTTCGATCAAAAAGTTTTAACCCTAGAAAAACTCTCCGATGCCGATCGCGCAAGTGTCCTTGGGCCAGATGCCGACGAAGTCGGCACGCTCACCGATCCGCGAGAATTCAACTTGATGTTTAAAACCTATGTCGGTGCTCTTAGTGGTGAAGAAGGAGCCGCATTTCTTAGACCGGAGACGGCCCAAGGCATCTTCGTGAACTTTAAGAATGTCGTCGATAGCACTCGCATTCGGGTTCCTTTTGGTGTGGCCCAAGTTGGCAAAAGTTTCCGCAATGAGATCACTCCGCGAAACTTCACCTTCCGATCCCGTGAATTCGAACAAATGGAAATCGAGTTCTTCTGCCATCCAAACCAATCCTCCGATTGGTACCAGTATTGGCGCAACCGCCGCTTGCAATGGTATAAGGACTTAGGCCTCGATTCGGAACGACTTCGACTTCGCGAACACGATCAGGATGAGCTGAGTCACTACTCTTGCGGTACAGCTGACATCGAATACGCGTTCCCATTCCTGCCACCAGGCGAATACGGAGAACTCGAAGGGATCGCCCACCGAGGCGACTTTGACCTACGCAGCCACTCCGAGGGTAAACTCGATCCGAAGAAACGACCCTTGGAAGTCGAGCTCGACGAGGAAGGCAATCCACGTCATCGCGGAAGCGGCAAAGATCTTTCCTATCGCGATGATCTGAGCAACGAAAGATTCATCCCCCATGTGATCGAACCTTCGGCCGGTGCAGACCGAGCCACGCTGGCTTTTCTTTGTCAAGCTTATACCGAAGTTCAATCCTCAGAGGCTGGAGGCAAGTTCGAGTCTCGCGTCGTGATGCGATTCCACCCTCGCATTGCCCCTTACAAGGCCGCCGTGCTACCGCTGGTCAAAAAAGATGGGATGCCCGAGATCGCCGCCGAAATCTACGGTGCGCTGAAAAAGAAATTCAACGTTTTTTACGATGAAAAAGCAGCCATCGGAAAACGCTACTGGAGACAAGACAAGATCGGTACTCCCTACTGCATCACCGTCGATAGCCAAACACTGGTCGATCGAACCGTCACCATTCGCGAACGCGATTCGATGGAGCAGTGGCGAGTGCATATCGACCAAGTCGTCTCGGAAATCGAAAAACGGATTTGCTGAGTTGTCACGCATATGAGCCAGCATCGACAAGGTGAACTCTTCCCCAGCGATGAAGCTCCTTGGGAAATCGACTCGCAAGCGACCGTGCTGGCTGCGCATGTGGTTTTTCCAGAAGCCCCCTTTGGGCCTTACTCCTATCGCATTCCCGATGAGCTTGCAGGAAAAGTTCAGCCTGCGATGCGGGTGATCGTCCCTTTAGGAAAAGGGGATCGTGAAATCACGGGCTATACGATCGGCATCGAAACGCTCAAGCAGTATCGACAGAATCTTAAACCCATTCTTCAGTGCTGCGATGAAGCACCTTTGTGCAGCCCTAATTTGCTCGAGCTCGTGCGCTGGATGAGCAAATACTATTTGGTTCCTGCAGGCCAGGTCATCGAGGCGATCATACCTGCAGGGGTTCGAGCCGGGGCAGGTACCCGCAATCAAACTCTGCTGCGTCCAACCGAAAAAGCCACTGATGATGCGATGGTCAAGTCGCTCAGTGGAAAACAAAAGCAGACACTCGTGCAATTGATCCTCGCCGATGAACCTCTAGCCCCCGAACAACTGCGAACACTTGCAAACTGCTCCGATGGTGTCATCAAAAAACTGCGTGAGTCAGGGTTCATTGAAAGCTTTACGCAGCGGGTGATGAATTACGAGTCGAGCGATGCTGCGGTTGTCGATGAAAAGATCCCCATACCGGCTCTAACCATCGACCAGCGGGTCGCCTTGCAGACGATTTTCGGGGCCCTCGATTCGCAAAAGCATTCGACGATCTTGCTCCATGGAGTCACAGGCAGCGGTAAGACTGAGGTCTACATGCAAGCCATCGAAAAAACGATCGGATTTTCCCGACAAGCCATCGTCTTGGTTCCCGAAATCAGCTTAACCCCCCAGACGCGATCAAGGTTCCAGAATCGGTTTCGTTCGGTTGCCGTTTTGCATTCGAACATGAGTGGCCCGGAGCGGCATTTTCAATGGCGACGTATCAGCAGCGGAGAAGTACAAGTCGTCGTCGGTCCCCGCAGTGCGATCTTTGCCCCAGTTCCAAACCTAGGGTTGGTCATCCTCGACGAAGAACATGAGACTTCGTTCAAGCAAGATTCCGTTCCGCGTTACCATGCGCGCGATGTTGCTATCCATCGGACATTCCTCGAACAAGTCCCTTTGGTTCTCGGCTCGGCCACCCCGTCGTTAGAAACATACCATCGCGCCCGAAAGGGAGCTTATCAGTACGTCTCTTTGCCCAGGCGGATCCTCAATCGCCCGATGCCAGAAGTTCGCACGATCGATCTTCGTGTCAATCGAATCGATGTCAATCAAGGGAGTTTGTCGAAGCCTCTTTTGCAATCGATGCGACGAGTGCTCGACGAAGACGGCCAAATCATTTTGCTACTGAATCGCAGAGGTTACTCGACCCGTGTCCAGTGCCCTTCGTGTGGTTTTGTTCTAGGATGCCCAGACTGCGATTTACCGCTGACGTTCCATCGCGATGGGAACAAGGTGATGTGCCACTATTGCGATTACACCATTTCGGCTCCCCAGCAGTGTCCCAAATGCACCTTCGACGGTATCCGATTCTCGGGGCTCGGTACACAGCGTCTGGAGTTGGAGGTGCAAGCGAGTTTTCCGGATGCACCGATGGCTCGCATGGATTCCGATACGATGCGTAAGCCTGGGAGTCACGAGCGGACATTGACAGATTTTCGAGCCGGTCGAACCAAGATCTTGCTAGGTACACAGATGATCGCCAAGGGGCTCGACTTCCCTAATGTGCTGCTCGTGGGGGTCATCCAAGCCGATACGAGCCTGCATTTTCCAGACTTCAGAGCCTCGGAGAAAACCTTTCAGCTTATCACTCAGGTCGCTGGGCGAACGGGTCGAGGAGACAAAGCCGGTGAGGTGCTTGTGCAAACCTTTTCCCCCGAGCATCCGGCGATCTTGGCTGCTTGCAAGCACGACTTCTTGGGGTTTGCAGACTTGGAGCTTCAGCATCGCGAACCCTTCGAGTATCCACCTTATGGATCGCTGGCTCGCATCATTTTTCGAGGTGAGGTTCAGGCACAGGTCGAGCAGTTTGCTGAGGGGGTGGTGGCCAAAGCCCGCTCGCTGGTGGCCAAGCATGGCTCGAAGGTTCGGATTTTGGGGCCTTCGTTGCCTCCGATCCCAAAGCTCCGGGGCCACCATCGCTACCATGCGATGATGATTACCCAGCAACCCGGCGCGCTGCATGCAGTGTTGCAGGAAATTCAAGCCACCACGAAGTTGCCCGAAGGTCTTTTGTATCTGATCGACATCGACCCGATCGATATGCTTTAGGTTAGGCTTTAGACTTTGGGCTTTAGGCATTAGTCAAAAGACCACCGTGATTCGCTATATCACTCCCCTACCCTTTTCATTCCGCGATCTGTCCAAAAAACTTCTAAGAAACTTCGCGATTATAAATCCCATCGTTCTTATCCTTACGATTGATCTCTTAGAGGGTTCCTTCGCCCCCATCGTCTAGACACCTTTTTGTAGGAAATTGCATCCATGAATAAGACTCTCCAAAGAATCGCCCGAGCCCTGAGCTTGAAATCGCGGACTGAACGAAAGATGACCAAGCGACGGGCGTTGCGAGTTGAGGCTCTGGAAAATCGTGAACTCTTTGCCGTCGCGCCCCTTGCTCCCTTGGGCTCGAAGTCCACGCTGCTGATCCCAGCTTATACATCCCCGGTTCGATTCACGGCCGACTTCTCGGATACAGCCTCCAAAAACGAACTTGGTTATTTCTTTGTCGATGGGCCCGATGGGCGAATTACGCGTCGCCAGGATGCCGATATCGACAGCAAGCCGCTACTAAATGCCCAGGGCCAACCGCAATACTTGCGCCCAGGTGATCGGGGCTATCTCGACTTGGCCCTTGCCTCGTGGAACTCCGAGGTCATCTTCGCAAGCGGTGAGGTAAGCCAATCGCTGCGTCCCAACAAGACGCTTGATGTCTCTGGCGATCGATTCATCGCGTTCTTCATCATCAAAAATGCGTCGGTTGCCGATTGGCGAAACGCACCTGCCAACAGCAAACCCAACGCTTGGGTGAGCCTCGGCGATGCCAACAGCGACAAATTCGAGCACTTCCAAGCGACTCGGCGTCAAGATCCGTTCTTCCGAAATAACATCCTGCAGTACCGGGTCGAAGATTCGAACCTTGCCGATGCCCGAGCCCGAAAGCCCGGAAACGACAGCGACATCAATGATTTGGTCTTCTCAGTAAATATTCTTCCCTACCTGAACTATGACGATTACTCGGTCTTCAACAGAGGAACGAATTTCACGGGAGCACCCGAAGGCTTCAAGCTTGATGCGAATAGCGGTTTATTGGCCAACGACTATCTCCCATCGAACCCCAATGTCAAGCCGACGCTGACGCACATCAGTATCGATGGCGGAACAACATGGCTTGAAGTCCTCAATGCTCAGAAGAAACAGAATCGGCTGGTCGTCAGCGATCCGTCGTTGCATGGAACGCTGACGGTTTTTACCAATGGAGCTATGGAGTTCCAGCCCAGCGTCAATGATCCTTACTGGAAGATCAAGGCCACGGATCAAACAGCCGATCCAGATCCCGTTGTCTTCATGTACCGGGCCTTTGATGGATTGGATTCGGCTGAGACCGAGGTCTCGATCACCCATGGCTACTACCAAAGAGGATCGGGGCTCGACAGGCTACACCAAGGTCAGCGCATGTACTTCTTGGCCGGTGGTGGAGATTCGACATCCTTCAATGATGGCCGATCGGAGTTCTTCCAAAAGGGGAGCAACGGCAAAGACATCGTGCTTGTTTCCCAAGGGGTCGAGCAACTCGAGTTCATCAACGAAGTTTTTGATGTTTACGCCGCAGGCAAAGTACGTTCGGTCACGAGTGTAAACATCACCACTAGAGCGCAGGCAATGGATCCGAGGATCGCAAGCATCATTTCGGGTGCTGATGCGATTTGGTTCGGAGGTGGTGCGCAGTCGCTGTACCAATCGATTTTCGTCGGTACGCCACTTTTCTCGGCGCTTGCCAACGCAGCCCGCAGCAATGTAGCGATCGGAGGTACTAGTGCAGGTATGGCGATGCTAGGCCAATCGGCTTATATCGATGTCCCTTGGGACAGCGTCAAAAGTCGATTTGTCACCCAACAACCTCTGAGCCCTCGGGTTCAGATCATGACCCAAGGTAGCCAGCTTCCATTTAGCGGTTTGGCCTTTGGTGCTTCGGCACCTTTGGCAGGGCTTATCACCGACACCCATTTCTCGGACCGCGATCGGATGGGAAGACTCACTGCGTTCATGGCTCGCAATGGCCATCGTGGGATTGGTGTCGACGATAGCACCGCGCTGCTGATCAGCCGTGTAGGCAATGAATGGAAATGGACCGTCTTTGGTGAAGGGAATGTGTACCTCGTATCGCCTTCGAGCAATAAGGTAACACCTAGGTATCAAGATGGTGGCCGGTTGACCTACAACCCGCTGAATGTGACTCGTATTGCAGCCGGAACGACGACGACCCAAGCCGCCGCGCTTGCTTCGCCGAGCTACAAGATCTTTGTCAGCCAAGGAACAATCTACACGACCGAAAACGGTGGTAGCTTGTACTAACGGTTCAATCCATGCTTACCGGCCAGGTGATCTAAGTCACCTGGCCAGTTTTTTTGAAGAGGATTTCGGCAAAAAGATTGGAGGGCAAAAAGATTGGAGGGCAAAAAGATTGGAGGGATCGAAGTGCTTTCGCCGTTTGTGCGACTCTCACCCGATGACTCTAGATCGCAGCTCGAGAACTCTCATTCGACCGTTAAAGCCTCGGATCCCGTCTCCCAGACTCGATCCTCTAGCACTCATGCCGGCCTAGGCCTGGGACTGGCGATCGTCCAAAGATCGCTCAGGCAACACGGTGGTACGATCAGTATTCATCAAGGATCCCTAGGTGGATGTTTGGTTCGTACCCAATGAGAGATTCCATCGAGGGGTCATGCCAAATAGTACAGTGCCACATATCCGCAGCATGGTTCCTGCGGATCTTGATGGCCAACCCACCGAAACCTGGGCTATCGATGAATGTGTCCACACGGATCTTGAGTATCTGAATCTCATCAAGAAGGATCGAAACTCTCGTACATTACTGGTTTTAGTCGGTGTTCAGGCACCCCGAGGGAGTCCTTTGTCGGCCCCCCGAACCAAATCGCCACCGAGTGTCTCTTTGAAGTACCAAGCACAATGATGCTTCGGATTTTTCTCCTCCTCAAGGACTCTCATTTGGATCAAAACGTACCCCAGGGCTCGGACACTCCAGCCTTTCGACGTATCAAAAACCCCGAGACTCTCGTCGCCAACCTCCGCGAAGGCGACGGCATCGACCCTCGTTTGGAACATCGAAAAAGCCAGCAATCTCGACGTAAAAATAAACCTAACCATGCTGCACTGCGACTGGCAAGCCAAATCGCCAGATGCATCCGTGGAAGTCTGGGCGTTGGACTGCTAGTAAACTTCGATGTCGTCGGTGTCGAACCAGCCAAAGGCAATCACTTCCTGGTGACAATCGGGCCTGTCGCTGATGATTTTGACTACGACGAAGCGGTTATTCTCGATGCTGTCAACGATCTTCGTGGGCAACTGCGTTCGAAAATATCCGGCTCGATCCACCGCAAACAAGTCCCCAGCCTGACATTCCGAGTCCTCCCCTGCCCCGCCCACCGAATCGATGAAAGTCAGGCCGATTAACCAAAAAACTCCTCGTGAAATCAAAGACGAGAAAATATACGCCTGGACGTGTGATCGGCTTTCAGATGCCCTGTCTCGACAAGCCCAACGTTTGGCTCGGCTCGATGATGCATTCCGAGTCGCCATCATGCCTGATGTGCAACTTGGTCAGCATGTACCCAATGGCTGCGTTCTTGCCTCAACCCACCGAGTCTATCCCGACGCGATCGGCAGAGACATCGGCTGTGGGATCTCGGCCATCTGTTTCGATATCCAGCCAGATACGATTAGCCAGTCGATCCTCGTTTCGATTCTCAGCGATCTTGAACGCTTCGTACCTAGCCTGATGCAACCTGTATCTATGGCTGCTAAGGCATTTCCGCACGCTTGTTGTGCCGAGCAACTGAGCAGCTCGACTCTTGCAAAGCACGCCGCCCGCGAGGGGTTGTTGCAACTCGGAACTCTCGGGCGCGGCAACCACTTTATCGAACTCGAGGTTGATCAAGCCGGCTATCTATGGGGCTTGGTTCACTCAGGATCTCGTAGCATGGGCCAAGCGATCACCGATTGGCATTTGAGAAACAGCCAACGCGATGAGATTGACTATTTGGAGCTAGCAACAGACAACGGGCAAGCTTATTTTTCGGACATGCAGTGGGCGATGCGTTATGCGAGCGAGAACCGTCTGCGGATGCTCAATCGGCTCGCTGACTCGGTTGAGGATCTTCTGAACGGGAGTCCTATTGAATCGAGCTACATCGACTCGCCACATAATTTCGCGAGGATCGAACATCATCTTGACCACGAACTCATCGTGCATCGCAAAAGCGCCAACTCGGCACGCGAAGGAGAAGTTGCGATTATCCCCGGGTCGATGGTAAGCGGAAGTCGAATCGTCGTGGGTAAAGGGAATCCTCAGTCGCTGTGCAGTTCGTCCCATGGTGCAGGCCGAACCATGAGTCGCTCAGAGGCTTTCGCGAAATTACAAGTCAAAGACTTCAAGTCGCTCATGGGCTCGATCGTTTATCCCAAAGAGCATGCTAGTCGGTTGCTGGACGAATCGCCTGCCGTCTACCGAAGCCTTAGCCAAGTCATGCAAGCCCAACACGATTTGGTTTCGACCCGAGACACGCTTCGGACGATTCTTTGCTACAAGACTTCCTAAGCGGAAAGCTCAACTCAAGTCAAAAACGTGGGACCGAGGGCTTGGCTGCATCGTTTCGTTCGTCCACAATAGAGTCTTCAGAATTCGGATTCTCAATCAGGTGCCATAATGCCAGCAACATCCGACGACGCAAAGGCGATCTACAACGCTGACTTGAAAGAATCGCTGGAACGCGATTTTCGTGGGCAGTACGTTGCGATCGTAAGTGAGACTCGCCATCACTACGTAAAATCTACTTTTTTGGAAGCCGCTTTAGCGGCTCGTGAAGCAGAACCAAACTATGTTCCTTTTGTTATCAAGATTGGCTATGAAGCGGCATTCCATATCGGGGCTTCGTCAACGTGAAAGCGTGGATTGATGAGGAATCCCGAGCCATGGTTGAAGTCCAAGTCGCGAAGCATGCTAGGAACCCACGACAGTGCATTCACGCCTGGATTGATACTGCTTTCGATGGCTATCTTGTGATGCCGAAGTCAGAAATCGAAAGACTGGAACTAAGCGTCCTTGCCGACCTGCGAATCAACTTTCGCGAGGGATTCTGCTCGATCTCGTGAGGAGGAACGACCGCGATCACCGGGCCGCCGGAGTACGTTCTCCGTTGGCAAACCGCGCGAGCGTCGGCTCCGTGTGCATTGTATTGGTACGCCCGTCATGGGCATTGGTTTGTGGGGGTTAAGTCCCCTGTGCGAGAAAGGAATTTCGTAGGAGATCAGTATACCAAATGACCACTTCAAGGGAGCAAGCACGAGGTGAAGGCAACTGCGAGGGGGCGAACGATCTTGTTTCATCCTCGTAGAACCGCCGCCGCACTCCTGTGCGTTGAAACAACGCGGCTGGGCCCGCATGCTAGGTGGTCTGGAGAGGGTGCCCGGCAACGGGCATCCTTACCCGATTTATGCCAAATTTGTCTTGCCGAGGCCATCATATTCCGGCCAGCCCCAGCCACCATTGAAGTCCTCAATGTCGAGTTGCACGTCGCCATAGGATTTGAGAGGTTTGAACACACCATCCGATTTTGCCTTCAATAGGACGGCCAAGATCATCTCGCCGATTGCAACGGTAAATGGGTCGTCACCATCCTCGCTTTCCTCTTCGGCGTCCTCATCTAACGCGGGAACAACGAGTTGAGTTCCATCGATTTTTATCACAGTAAAGGCTTCGCCTTCGAAGCTAGATTCGATCGCCTCGATCCAGTGCCCACAGTCAATGCATCGATCTTCATCGATACTTGTAGTCCATTGACCATCCCGCTCATGCGTGGGGCGCTCGTCTGCGTGAATGAAGATCCATCCAGATTGATCGCACGAATAGCCGATTTCGAGTGCAGACAGTGACGTAGGTTTGGCAGTGGTAAGTGATTTGACGCTTGATTCGAGTTCGCGACGGAAGACTTTGGCATCTTCGCGGAGGTCAATAGTTCTCATCGTGTTGGTGTCTCAGTTGGATTTGCATAACGCTTGCGATCACCTCGTCGCCGGAGTGATCTTTCAGTTGTCAAGAGGCACCGTTCGGCGACTTAGGTGTATCACTTGGTTGTGTCATATTCTTAGGCGCTGTCAATTCGACCGCCATCGCCCAATCGCGATTGTACCGCGGCCGAGTCTCAAGCACACGCAATGGCACAAGATTTCGATCGCAAACGGTAGGACGGCCGTAGCTATCGAGTGTTCCAATCCGAAAGACTGTTTTTGCAAAGTATGTGTCGTCATTTGGATTAAGCTCTAAGTCAATCTCGAACGGAGAAATTCCGAGCGAGTCGATCCAAGTCACACCAAGCAGTTTGAAGTGATCCAGTGCAGGTTCAGAAATTTCAAGATGGATGACACCGTCAGACCACCATCCACCAAGATTTTTTGGACCGTACGAGATGCATCCACAAATGTAGAATTCAAGCAGGACGCAGATCTCTTCCAGCAGTGTGCGCCCGCAATCAAGTGTTGCATCAGGATCGACTCGCCAGTCTCGCAAGCGATGCAATAGGCGTGTTTCGATTAAAGGGCGTTCGTTTCGAATCGGATCGTCATTGTTGAAGGTAGATTTCTCCAATTGACAGAACGGTGGCGTTGACCAGGCCTCCGCCAATCAACATATACTTCAATAGCGACGCGACCGGCGGCTCCGCATCCAACGCTTTGGTACGCCCGTCATGGGCATTGGTTTGTGGGGGTTAAGTCCCCTGTGCGAGAAAGGAATCTCGTAGGTGCTCATTATACCAAATGACCACTTCAAGGGAACAAGCACGAGGCGAAGGCAACTGCGAGGGGGCGAACGAACTTGTTTCATCCTCGTAGAACCGCCGCGGCACTCCTGTGCGTTGAACCAACGCGGCCGGGCCCGCATGCTAGGTGGTCTGGAGAGGGTGCCCGACAACGGGCATCCTTACCCGATGGTGCGCATCCTGAGATGAGTTCAATTCACACTCCTCCTGGACTCACCGTAGCGATCCAGAGGAAATGAAGAACTGCGGCAACGTTTACGACGACACCAATCAGGGCACAGGATACAATAGGAACCCTCAAAGGCTGTTTCGCACCCCAAGTCGCACCAGCAGCGATGACCAGGAGCATCATCGCGATCAACCAAACAAGCAGTACAAGCTGGAGAAAATTCCAAAGCCAAGAGATGGCTGCGGCCTGCCAAAGTGAGGCCAAAACTACGGTCGCAATCCACGCGCCGGCCAATCCCACAGATCGTAGATCCCATCTTTTGGGACTCAGCAAGAGGATAGTCCATACTACCGCAACCACGAACGACACAATAAAGTAAGCCAGAAAAGGATTCATGCTAGCTCTGTCGGTGGTATGAACCACCGGTAAGTAGCCCCCAATAAATCGCCAAGCCCAAAGGGCTGACACAGCAATTGAGGCGCATGGTTGATGGGAGTGCGTTTCGATCCATGGTGTGCCGGACCTTTGGAGCTGAATGCAGTTTGTGTGGTCGCGACAGACGTTCAACCACCGAACAATCCCGAAGAACTCAACTACCTTTTATTGCGAAAATTTGCATACTCTTCGACGTCGACCTTGCCGTCTTTGTTGAAGTCTACATCGGAAAAGGAGTGGCGATCCTCAATCCATTCGTCCCAGGTTAAGAAGCCGCTTTTGTCTTTGTCTAACCTAGCCATCTGACGTTTCGAAAACGCCATCATGCTTCCTTCGACTTGCGGTAATTTGGGATTGGATTGCGAATTTTCGCTAAATTTATGTTGCCCAAGCCCCAGTGCGATCTTCTCAATCACCATGCGAAGTTGCTGATTTTCACTTCGCAATGCCTCAATCCCCTGCTGCAAGCCGTTGAGCCGATCCTCCAGTCCCCTGCCCTCTTGCCCTCTTGCTTCAGGGCTTTGACGCTGGGGCTGATCTCGGCGGGGCTGATCTCGGCGGGGCTGATCCTTGAGCCCTTGCATTTGCTCGGCCATCTTATCTTTCGCATTTCGTAAGTCTTGCTCGATACCCTCAGCCTGTCTCATCAAGTCCAAGGCCATATCATGCATTTCGGCATGCTTGAGATGTTCCGAAGCGATTCGCAGGTGCCGTACTTTCTGCATCGCTCTTTCAAATTTTTCCATTTGCTCTGGGCTCGGCCCGCGACCTTCAGCTCTTCCCTCGCCACCCATGCGCCGGAGTATGTTCATGAGTTCTTCTTGCTCACGCATCAGTCCTGCGGCTTTGTCTTTGTGTCCTTCTTCCATCAAGCGACCGGCTTGCTTCCTGATTTCTTCGATCCGCATTTTCATTTCTTCTGGGCTCGGCCCGCGACCTTCAGCCCTTCCCTCGCCTCCCATGCGCCGGAGTTTGTTCATGAGTTCTTCTTGCTCACGCATCATTCCTGCGGCTTTGTCTTTGTGTCCTTCTTCCATCAAGCGACTGGCTTGCTTCCTGATTTCTTCGATCCGCATTTTCATTTCTTCTGGGCTCGGCCCGCGGCCTTCAGCCCTTCCCTCGCCACCCATGCGACGGAGTTTGCCCATGAGTTCTTCTTGCTCACGCATCAGCCCTGCTGCTTTGTCTTTGTGTCCTTCTTCCATCAAGCGACTGGCTTGCTTCCTGATTTCTTCGATCCGCATTTTCATTTCTTCTGGACTCGGCCCGCGGCCTTCAGCTCTTCCCTCGCCACCCATGCGCCGGAGTATGTTCATGAGCTCTTCTTGCTCACGCATCAGTACTGCTGCTTTGTCTTTTCGTCCTTCTTCGAGCATCTGAGCGGCTTGCTTCTTGATCTCTTGAATTCGAAGCTTGATTTCCTCTCGCTCATCGCCATAAGTCGAACAGGTAAAGACAAGTCCGGTACACAAAGCAACAGCGGCAAGACGTAAGCCAGCAAAGGAACGCATGAGGAAAGTCTCCAAGAGTGAGAGGGGGCGACCAAGACACCCGTTGATGTTAATCTACCCGGCAGGCTTGTCTATAACTCAAAAGGGTAACGGAGGAAGAACGGGGGTGCCGCCGGAGATACCTTGGTTTGGTAGGATGGGTTGGTTTGGTAGAGGTTGCCTTGGTGCTGGCGACGGAACTGTGGGAAGGATGTCGTTTCCGTACCAAGTATTTGTGCTACCGGAGGGTGGGTTTCCTTGGGGAAAGTTCTGCGGTGTTGCCTGAGGTGCCGGTTGTGTCCTGGGGCTTGTTCCTAAAAATCTTTCGAGGATTCCACCGCCTTGTGTCGTTTGCCCGTTTCCGCTCTGGCCAGGGTTCGCTTCGAGCCCAATGCCTCGCATCAGATCGTTTCCAAGGCTCGTGCCGTTGGCACCTTGGAGATCTAGCGGCACGGGGAATCCTTCCGGCGCACGGCCTTGTTCAAGCTGCCGTTCGACATTGGCGATATACGGGCCGATGACTTCTTTGACCTCAGGTGGCATGATCGAGCCAGCGTGCGCAAGAGCTTGGGCGATGTACTGCCCACTTTTGGATCTTGCAATGACTGTTTTCTGATTAGGCCCTAGTAGCGTCATGGCGAACATCGTAACGATGCAACATAGAACGGCTCCTTTAAGTAAGCCTAAACCGGCACCGAGTTGGCGGTCGAACTCCTTGAGTCGGATCTTATCGATCGACGAGCTGATCATGCGAAAGACGAGCCATATCGCAAGGCTTGTTCCAAAGTACAGCAGGAGCATGGCCAGGAATACATTCCAAGGTGGCTGCGCGTTGATGTGCTTGGCCACATCGTGCCTGAAATGATTGGCAACGAAGTAACTCACAACGATCGATGCAAGTGAAGCGACTTGCCATGCAAAGCCTTTGATCGCACCGAAGATCGCGGCCGAGGCCAAGATGATCAGCATGATGATATCGTAAGTCTGCATGGCGTAAGGACCGTTGCTAGGAACCATTGGAGGGACGACTCGATTAATACCAGCAATATTTGTATCAGTTTGCCACAGGTCAACAAAAGATCATTTTTTGACAGCATTTAAGCTTAGTTGCCCGTTCGACGGTCGCTTGCAGAGCCCCAAAACCAGAACTGTCTTGTCAGGCCCAAGCCAAAATGCTAATAGCATTAGAGCGAATGTACCTATTGTAACGAGGGTGGTGTCGGCCAGTGTCCCCTTCCCTACCCTGCGGATACCCCAAAGTCTGCGTTGTGGAAAGCAAGCAGCAGAGCAGAGCGAGTTATGGCGGATTTCAAAACTCATATCATGGTCAGCACCTTAGCAGGTGCATTGCTGGGGGCCGGTGGCTATCAGTCCGGGATGCCGTGGGAGAGTTGTCTGATTGCCGGTGGGCTTTGCAGTGTCAGTGGGATGCTTCCGGATTTGGACAGTGATTCTGGGATCCCATTGCGAGAGGCGGTCGCGTTTGCGGCGGCCTTTGTCCCGATGCTCATGCTCGATCGGCTCGAGCGGGTGGGATTGTCGCATGAGATGATGCTGGTGGTCACTGGAATGATTTACTTTTTTCTAAGGTTCGGCATTGCCGAATTATTTCGTCGATACACGGTGCATCGTGGGATGTGGCATAGTTTGCCGGCAGCCTTCATCGCTGCGTTGTTTGTCTTTTTGGTGTCGGCATCGGAGAATATCCATCCGAGGCTCTTTAAGACGGTGGCAGTGTTTGTGGGTTTCATGTCCCACATTTTGCTCGATGAGTTATGGTCGGTCGAGTTTCGGCGGGGTAAGTACGTGTTTAAGCATTCGTTTGGAACGGCTTTGAAATTCTTGGGCGAGTCTCGGTTAGCAAACATTGCGACGTACATGTTATTGATCGCTTTGTCGGTAGTGGCTTACCATGATGAAGCCATCATGATGCATTTTGGTTATAATCATCAGCATGATCTGCCACATACGGCAGTCGATTGGCTTAAGACCATCCGTGAGCAATCGGAATACTGGATCCGCTAACAAACCGCTAATTATTTTGGGTTTGCGGAACTGGATTGCGGCTATTAGAGGTTCTTTTTCAGCCTGCAGGATCTAGAATACGATAGTCGATTCGGCCGATTCGGCTCTGGTTATTGCTTTTGAAAGTCATCGAGCGTCTTTTATGGAGAATGCGGTAGAGACACACCAATTGTGTCGGAGATTTGGTGATGTTTTGGCGGTGGATCATTTAGATCTGACCGTCGAACCGGGTACCTTCTATGGGTTTTTAGGCACAAATGGAGCTGGGAAATCAACGACGATCAAGATGCTCACTGGGCTCTTGAGCCCTTCGGCTGGTGAGGTTCGGGTTTTGGGCTACAACATGTTAAGTCCCAAGGAGTCGTTGGAGGCAAAACGGTCGATTGGTGTGATACCAGAGAATTTGGCGCTTTTTGACAACCTTACTTCTCGGGACTATCTGACCTTTGTAGGAAGAATCCATGGGCTGGAACGGTCGGTTGTACGCCAGCGAGCCATGGAGTTGCTTGAGTTGCTGGATCTGGATTATCAATCCCGAACAATCACGCTTGAGTTTTCGCATGGAATGCGAAAGAAGCTCTCGCTAGCTGCTGCTTTGATATCCAATCCAAAGCTCCTTTTTCTTGACGAACCCTTTGAGGGGGTCGATGCAGTTGCATCGAGAACCATACGCGAACTCCTACAGCAATTTATTGCTAAAGGAGGTACTGTTTTTTTGACTTCGCATATTCTGGAAATCGTTCAACGACTTTGTACCCACGTAGGCATCATCGCCAAGGGGCAGTTGGTTCTCTCTGAGACCATTGAGGCTTTTACTGGTGAAGGCTCTCTCGAGGCTGCTTTCATGAAGGCCGTTAGAGGTAATCACACGGAGGTTTCCAGCAAGCTTGATTGGTTGACAACGTAAATTGGAGTTCCAACCATCAATGGTTAGTCAAATGCTTGCGATTCTCGAAATGCAGTGGCACTCACGAATCAATCAAATTCGACGGGAATCGTGGCTTGGGTACATCGTCACTTTATTGTTCGCGGCAATGCTCGCGACAAGTGCATTTTTTGTTCTATTGATTGGAGTTGCCGGGGGGTATTACCTGGCCAAGGAATCGTCCGCAGACTATTACCTGCTGGCTTGGAACGGCATCAATGCATTTTTTGTACTTGCATGGATCATCTATTTTTCCAACGATGTTTTTCGATCTGATGCGATACCACTTCAACGATTGATGCATTTGCCAGTTTCTCCTTGGCAGGCTTTCGCGATGAATTTTTTTCAGACTTGGATAAACCTTCCGATGCTCTACTTTGCGATGGTAGCGCTAGGTTTGATCGCAGGTAGTTGCTTCCAGGATGGTCCGTCGATCCTTTGGCAAATGACTCCTGTGTTTTTGTATGTATTGATGGTCACATCGATCACCTCGCTGGTCCAAGCTCGAATCGCTGTTTGGCTGGCAAATCCTCGCACTCGCCGACTCGTGCTGGTTCTCGTTCCAGCGATGGTAGGGCTGTTCTCTTTTGGTTTTGCAATTTCTACGAGCACTATTCGAAAACGCATTCCAACTCCACAGGTTCCAAGCGCCCCGGAACTGACATCCCTAACGCCTGAGGTAAAGTCTGACCGACAAAGTGCGCAAGTCGCCCCCCCCCTCGAAACGCATTCGAATGAATCAAACTCTGAATTGTCTTCTCAAAGCCCGGGGCGTTCCGAACCGTCAGAGGGACTCTTGAGATCGATAAAGGCCATGGACATTGCCCTTCCGCCGATGTGGTTGGCAGGTTGTTTCTTCGATCATTCCGTACCAAGCCGAGTGTCTTGGATATTGATGTCGTCTATGCTTGCAATAAGCATCATTGCTCTTCGGGCTAACTACGCACTAACTCTAAAATACTATCAAAATGGATTCGACACCGCGCATACCAATCGAAAGCTTGAGCGTCGCTTGGATATCGAAGCTCTAAACGCCCAGGAGCAAACGCTCTTGGAACGCAAATTCCCCGGCTTGGATGAAACGTACTCTGCAATTGTCTCGATGAGTTGGTTATCTCTTTCCCGATCACCAGAGATCAAGCTCAGCATCCTCTTACCGATGATGCAACCGATCATCATGATGTTTCTATTCGGACAAAGGGGTGGCCCGCAGTCGCCTAGTTGGCAATTCGTTGCAATCCTTGCATTAAGTGCACTGGGCCTTTTTCTTTCATCGGGCTTCCTGTGCAACCTTTTCGGTTTGGATCGCGCAGGTTTTCGCTTCTGGGTTTTATCTCCAATCCCCCGAGATACCATCCTTCATGCAAGGAACATCGCGTTTGGCTTGCCGGCTCTTTTTCTATCGATAGTCGTGGGCTTAGGGATCTGTTTATTTTGGGGAACCAGCTTATTGGTCATGATCCAGTCGCTTTTTGGGCTATTAGCTTTTTTTCCCGTGTACCTGTTAGTGTCAAACATTATGTCGATCCTAGCCCCATTCCCTCTGCCACCTGGAGGGATGCATCCCAAGGAGTTTTCTTGGAAAACATTGGCTTTGAACCTATTACTTACTAGTAGTCTTCCGTTTATCCTGGCTTGGTGTTGCCTTCCGATTGGATTCGAAGCACTTCTTCAGTGGTACTGGCCTAGCTTACCCAATGGACCGGTGGCCGTTTTTGGATTGATCCTCATTTTTTGGCGGTCTTGGACGTTTTACCATTACAACCTTCCCTTTCTCGCGGATTTGCTTCAGGCGCGAGAGATCGATTTGCTTTCAACAGTGACAATGCATGTCGAGAAAAAATAATTCTTACGGGTATTCCTAAGTTGGAAAATTTAGGCAAGCTGGGTCGGATTTGTCGTTATTTGACATACTCAACCCATCCTAGTTTTGCCAAAATAGCTTCACTCTTTTCGCCCGAGTAATCGATACAACCCGCACTGTCTGCCCTTATGGCCTCAAGCACTATTAGCCATTGAAATATGTCAACCCAAGCGTCTTCGACGATCGAGAAACCGGTCGAGTTTGTCAGTGGAATCACCGTACGATTGGTAGGGGATTCCGGTGACGGAATGCAGCTCCTCGGCCAGCAACTGACCAACACCTCGGCCCTCCTAGGAAACGACGTAGCCACTTTTCCAGACTTTCCTGCCGAGATTCGAGCCCCGCGAGGTACCCGAGCTGGGGTCTCGGGATTCCAAGTCCAATTCGCTTCGCACGAAGTCCACACGCCGGGCGATACGCTCGACGCTTTGGTCGCGATGAACCCTGCGGCCTTGGTGACCAACCTTGCCGATTTGGTCAAAGGTGGCTTGCTGATCGTCAACGAGGACAGTTTTGAAGACAAAGATCTCAAGCTTGCCAAACTCAACACAAGTCCTTTGGAAGATCCATCGATGGAGAAATATCGATTGATCAAAGTGCAGATGACTCGTTTGACCAAAGAAGCAGTCAGCGAGTTTGGACTGAGCACCAAGGAGGCCGATCGCTGTAAGAACTTTTTTGCGATGGGGCTTGTCTATTGGCTCTATGGTCGCAACATGGACGCGACGTTGCGATTCATCCATGGCAAGTTCTCTGCGGGCAAATCAGCGATCGCGGCGGCCAATGAAAAGGCTCTGCGAGCCGGTTGGGCTTACGGTGAAACGATCGAAGCTCTTGGGCAATCCTACAATGTTGAGCCTGCCAAGCTTTCGCCGGGAACCTATCGCAACATCATGGGCAACCAAGCCTTAGCCTGGGGCCTGTTGGCAGCCGCACAACGATCTGGCAAGGAGCTATTCTATGCTTCGTATCCGATCACGCCTGCATCGGACATCTTGCACGAACTGGCGAGGTACAAGAACTTTGGAGTATGCACCTTCCAAGCCGAAGACGAGATCGCTGCAGTGTGCTCTGCGATCGGTGCTTCGTACGGCGGTCAGATGGGTGTGACGACATCGAGTGGGCCTGGGATCGCACTGAAGGCCGAAGCCATGGGATTGGCGCTGATGCTCGAACTCCCGTTGCTGGTGATCGATGTTCAGCGGGGAGGACCAAGCACGGGGCTTCCGACGAAGACCGAGCAGGCTGACTTGTTGCAAGTCATGTTTGGACGAAACGGGGAAGCACCCTTGCCGGTACTGGCTGCTCGAAGTCCTGGTGATTGCTTTGACATCGTTCAAGACGCTTGGATGATCGCTACCCAATTGATGATTCCGGTGATCGTTTTGTCCGATGGTTACATCGCCAACGGTGCGGAACCATGGAAAATCCCGGACATGACGAAACTCACGCCATTTACGATCCAACATCCTCAGGAAAGCAACAATCCTGACGGGCCATTTAAGCCCTACTTGCGAAACGAACTACTTGCTCGGCCATGGGCAATTCCAGGAACGCCGGGTCTGATGCATCGCGTCGGCGGGATCGAAAAAGAGGACGGGACTGGGAACATCAGTTACGATCCAGAGAACCATCAAAAGATGGTGCATATTCGCGCACAGAAGGTTGCCAATGCGGCCAAGTTGTTGCCTCCGCAGGATGTCGAAGGCCCACAAAGCGGTGACTTGTTGGTGGTCAGTTGGGGAGGGACTTACGGAGCTTGTTTGACGGCCGTTCAGCGAGCCCAAGCCGCCGGCAAGAGTGTCGCTCATGCACACCTTCGTTACTTGAACCCATTCCCAAGCAATCTCGGTGAGATTCTCAGTCGCTACAAAAAGGTCTTGATCCCCGAACTCAACATGGGGCAACTGAGAATGCTTATTCGTAGCAAGTACCTCGTCGATGCGATCGGTTACAACAAGATCAAGGGCAAGCCATTTACGGTTTCCGAGTTGTACGACACGATCATCGAGCACACCAAGTAGACCAAAGAACCAAAACAAGATTTAGCTAACAATAAATTTCGTCATGAATACAGCACTGAATGTTCTAAAGCCCGACGACTTTGCAAGCGATCAAGACATCCGCTGGTGTCCTGGTTGCGGTGACTATTCGATTTTAGCTCAGATGAAAAAGGTATTGCCCGAGATCGGCATTCCACCGGAGCAAACCGTTTTCATTTCTGGGATCGGTTGTTCAAGCCGTTTTCCCTACTATGTCAACACGTATGGGGTCCACTCGATCCATGGTCGAGCACCAGCGGTGGCAACGGGCCTGAAGCTCGCTCGTCCGGATTTGAGTGTTTGGGTGATCACAGGAGACGGGGATTCACTGAGCATCGGTGGTAACCATTTCATCCACCTACTGCGTCGAAACGTCGATTTGAACATTGTTCTTTTCAACAACCGTATTTACGGATTGACCAAGGGTCAGTATTCACCGACGAGCGTCGAAGGACAGATCACCAAGAGCACTCCGATGGGGGTGGTAGACCACCCACTGAATCCGATCAGCGTTGCGATTGGTGCCGAAGCGACCTTCATCGCCCGTTCGGTCGACAGCAACATCAAGCATTTAGCGACGGTGCTCAAGCGTGCTGCAGAGCATCGTGGTACAAGTTTCGTTGAGGTCTACCAAAACTGCAACGTGTTCAACGATGGAGCGTTCAGCTATGCACAGGACAAAGCGACTCGCGACGAGACGACCATTGAACTCGAGCATGGCAAGCCGATGATTTTCGGGAAGGAAAAGGACAAGGGGATTCGGCTCAACGGGTTTTCACTCGAAGTGGTCAACTTGGCCGAGGGCAAGGTCAAGGAAGATGACTTGCTATTCCATGATGAGCAAGCCGACCCGGCGCTGGTTTATCTACTATCCCGCATGCGACATCCCCAATTCCCTGAACCCATCGGAGTGTTCCGAAACGTCGTCCATGAGACGTTCGAGGAGGCTGTTCGGGGCCAGATCGACCAAGCCGTCGGCCAGCGAGGCAAAGGGGACTTGCAAAAGCTCTTTGCTAGCGGCGATACTTGGACTGTTAAAGCCTAGTGGCCAAGACATAGGGTACGTGAAGCGGTCCTTGTTTCCATCTCAATAACCACGACCGCATCAACCTCGGCAATCATCTAGCAAACGCTCAAAATCGCAGAAGGACCGCGGAACGTACCAGGGGCGATGGAAAATCGCGTGTTATCTAGCGGTTCCGGGATTCGTTAATTAGGAATCCGGACATTGGGGTCCAAAGATCTTGCCTTATCGAAGGCCGCTTGTGCCTTCGATTGGTCGCCTCGCTTACGTTCGAGCAAACCTTGGAGGACGGCGACGCGAGCCATATCGTTCGCGACAGACTCTGCCTCGACCAGTTTGGAAGCGGCCAAATCCAGATCCCCTGCTCCGATCGCCGCTTCTACCAAAACCAGCAAGAGTTCTGAGGCTTGGTCAGCGGACAATCCTCCGCTTTTGAGTGCCGCTTGGGCAGCCTCTTTCGAGCCCGCATAGTCTTTGGCCGTGAGTTTTGCGACCGCGTCTTCGAACGTTTGGGTTGAAGCGGCGATGTCTGTGGCTTTCATTTGACTCGATCCACACCCGCTGACGCATAAAAGCACAGCGATCGCGATTATCCCGTTGGCAATAACAAAGCGTCGGATATGCATAAGACCAATTACTTCAATGAGGCTTCACTCGTTGGCGGACGACAAACGCTAAGAAATCCGAATCTTAGAGATCTGGATCGCTGACAACCTCGGAACCATTTCTGGTTCCAAGACCGCGCCAAATGTTCACGTCGATGTTGTTGGTAACGAAGCGAGTCGAACCATCGCCCATCGATGCATTGACTCCTCCGGAATGCATGCTTCTTGCGGAGACGATCGCATGCTCACCGGGTGCATCGGGAATCGCGCTCCAGGTTCCGCAATCGAACCCGTCCCAATTCGGGGGGGCCACATGGTTGTATTGGGTGCTCGAATAAAATCCAAATGGCCATCCGTTGGAAAAGTCAGATCCTTCGAGCCAGCGACCAGCCGAATTGAAATGGAAATTGCTTGGTGCTTGTCCAACCCTGGCTGCGTTCAAGCAGTCGTTGAAAACCACTTGGGGATCCAGCATCGAATTCTGGCGATTCGGCGAAGTGATCATGTCGGCTCGCGTAGGAGGCTCGACGGCAAGATTCCGTCCGCTTCCCTTGGTACGCTCAGAGAACGCACAGGTGTTTGACAAGCCATCGGTAAATGAGCTGAGTTTTAGAGCGGTTCCGATCGTAAACGCGCCGTTTCCGCCTGAGGACAATCCTGTTGGTCCAGTGGCATTAATGACGTTATTGAGGGTCGAATTCTGAGCGCCAGCGTAGTGCGTGTTTCCTCCGAAGTTATATCGGAAGTTGTTCTCCGAGATGATTCGTCCAGTGTTGGCATCCGAGGGACACAGGAATAGTGCTTGAGCGTTGTTGTAAGCTGCATAATTGCGATTGACTGGCGCACCGTTTTGAGTCATCCGCACGGCGGTGGGTGCCGACCAATCGATCAGGCTGTAAATGTTGTTTGCTTCCATGAAGGGGAGGATCATCGAGTGCACCGACCGAAAGCCGGTGAACATGTTGTTCGATGTTGGCCCGACAGAGTTGTAGTTCGTGTAGCTAGCTTGGGGGACGCCGTTTACGGTCCAGTCGGGCGAGAGACGCCCTGGAGGCATTCGCTTGTTGGCAGCTTCGTAATTGGCTGTGGCGAGCATCATTTGTCGCATTTGGTTCGAGCACTGCATCCGCCGTGCCGCTTCCCGAGCGGCTTGTACGGCTGGCAGCAAGAGCCCGATTAAGACGCCGATAATTGCAATGACCACCAACAATTCCACCAGTGTAAAACCACGTCTAAATCGCATGTGCATGGAACCGCTTCCTGGAAACAAGTAGGGGAGCAAAATGAACGGTTATGACGAAGATTTGCCCTGTCATTCACTGGCGTTATTGAATCAGAAGATTCGATTTTGACTAGGTCGTAAACTACGGGTTTCACAAAAAAACGGATGCGAAACAGTTCCCGAATATTCTTTAAATCAAGAAACTCGGCCCTTTCGTTAGTTACGTGCGAAGGTGATTTTTTCATGAATTTATTGGCTTTTAAGGGATTCGAAGATTGAAAACACAGAGAGACACAAAGGACACTATCATCACGAATGACCTCTGTGCTCTGTACTGTTTTGTGGGTCAACGCTCTCATTTCTCATACTCAGCAACGCGGTACTCGTTCTGGCAGCCCCGTCTAACAATCGACCACGTTGACGGCCAAACCTCCGAGCGAGGTCTCCTTGTACTTGGCTTGCATGTCTACCCCGGTTTGTCGCATCGTTTCAATCACACGATCCAAGGATACAAAATGCTTGCCGTCTCCGTAGAGAACCGCGAGCCTCGCCGCATTGATCGCTTTGGTAGCCCCCATCGTATTGCGCTCTATGCATGGGACTTGAACCAGCCCTGCGATCGGGTCACAGGTCAAGCCAAGGTTATGCTCCATACCGATCTCAGCCGCGTTTTCGATCTGCTCGATCGTCCCACCCATGCAAGCCGCAAGACCGCCGGCTGCCATCGAACAAGCGACTCCAACTTCACCCTGACACCCCATCTCGGCCGCTGAGAGCGATGCATTGCGTTTGTAGAGCATGCCGATGGCTCCAGCGGTTTTCAGGAATCGATGGACCCCCTCTCGGTCGCTAATGGTCCGATCAAAATCAGGATGACCGGGATCAGGTACCAAGTAAACGTAATAGCCAAGGACCGCAGGAATCACCCCTGCAGCCCCATTGGTTGGAGCCGTTACCACTTGACCTCCCGCCGCATTCTCCTCGTTGACTGCCAATGCAAACAAGCTGACCCAATCGAGCTGTTGAAGTGGGTCTTTGAGCTTTTCCTGAGCATGTTGCAAAAGCCATCGGCTAGGAAGCAGTTGGGTTCCGCCGGTGAGTTTTTGATAGATGCCAGGAGCACGTCTGCGAATATGTAGCGAGCCGGGCAAGATGCCTTCGCTCATACAACCTCGATCGATGCAAGCGGCCATGACCGACCAGAGCCGATCGAGTTGCTCTGCCACTTGTTCTTCGCTCCGCAGTACCAATTCATTGGCATCGATGATTTGGTCGATCCGCAACTTGCTGGCCCGGGCCATTTCGATCAGCTCTGCTGCAGTGGTAAATGGGTAAGGAGCAATGTCGCTCGAACCCTCGGTTTTGCAAAGGGATTGCTTGAGATCAGCTAATCCCTGCTGGTCGTAGACAAACCCTCCGCCAGTCGAGTAATAACGCTTGGCGAAGACGACTTGGCCTTGGGCATCGATCACCGAAAACTGCATCGCATTGGGATGATCCGGTAGCGTTTCGTTGCGTAGCCAAATCAAATCACGCTTTTCATCGAAGGGGATCTCAAACTCGCCGGCGAGCTTGAGCATCGAGTTTTTTCTAAGCAATTCAACCGTCTGCTTAAGGATCTGGACTTCGGTACCGTCGGGCAAGCAACCTGCAAGTCCACAAAAGATGGCCGTATCGGTCGCATGCCCGAGTCCGGTCAGAGCCAGCGATCCATAGAGTTCGACCCGAACGCGATCCAAAGACTTGAGCAACTGAGGCTGCTTGAGCACCTCGCGAGCAAACCGGCAAGCGGCAATCATTGGCCCTACGGTATGGGAACTCGATGGGCCAACGCCTATTTTGAACAACTCAAAGACACTGATCATACGCTTGCCTTCATTCGCCTTTTTGGGTTGCGGAATATCAGACGATATCAATCGGAGACTTACTCAACTGGAAACTCTTGATCTCGCCGCTATCAAAAGAAACACGCGCCATGCGTTTGGGTCCGAACCCATCGACCGACAGGACGCTTCCGAGTCCATAACGAGGATGCGAGATCCGAGTTCCACTTTCAAAATGATCGACAGGGGTTCCTGCCAGGGTGATCGACGCGCTGATACTCGAACCAGTCTTGAGGCCAGCGAAAGCCGCTTTTCTCTCGGGCATAGGTTCTTGGCAATACTCGTCGAACTCCTCTGGCGATGAAGACCGCTTGCCAGTGGATTTCGACTTGGCTTTCGACACGCCCGTATCGTACTGAACATCGAAATCCTGATCGACACCAACCTCTTGATTGACCTCCCAATCTCCCGAATCACCATAGTCTCCCGAGTCTTGATCAGCCCAGGAAAGATCGCGAGGATTGGCTCGGGTGTAATCGACCATCGTCATCTCTCCTCGAGGTAGTTCAATGAGGAACTGACTTGGGGCACCCAGACGACTTCCACCAAACCCTCTGGTCGATGCATTGGAGATCTGCAAGTTGCGTCTTGCTCGCGTGATGCCTACGAAGAACAATCGACGCTCCTCTTCGAGTTGCTTTAAGTCTTCCTTGCTACGAGCGTGAGGCAATACATCCTGTTCGACAGCAACGATAAAGACGTTGTCGAACTCAAGCCCCTTGGCCGAGTGAAGAGTCATCAGTGTCACTCGGTTCTCATCGGTGATGTTGTCCGTATCGCTCGCTAGGCTAATCTCTTCGAGGAACTGCTGAAGTCCTCCTCCCTGGCCAAGCAGGGCATCTTTGTCCTGAGCATCCGAAAGCAATTCACCTACGTTCTCTTTAACGCTTTCGTCTGGTGCCTCGGACTTTTTTCCCGCGAGGTACTCGATGTAATTGGTGGCTTCAAGCAGATGAGTGAGCATTGCAACAATCGACTCTCCCGAGAGTTGCACGAGTCGTTCATAGATGTTTAAGAAATCTCGAGCACCGCTTTGCGCTTTCTTGCTGAGCATCCCATGGTCGATCGCAGCACGAAGAGCCACAAGCATAGGAATGTCACGAGACCGAGCTAGCTCGGTCACACTCTGAATCGCTTTGTCCCCGAGCCCTCGCGGTGGCAAGTTCACCACACGCTTGAATGAAACATCGTCTTCCGGATTATTCACCAATCGCAAATAAGCGATCAGGTCTCGGATTTCCTGACGCTGGTAAAAGCGAAAACCGCCGATGAGCTGGTACGTGATCCGGCGTCGCATGAGCGCTTGCTCGAAAAGACGCGAATGGGCGTTGGTTCGGTACAAGACCGCAAAGTCCTTGGGACTGGCCGTCTGCTCGATGATTTGCTTGGCGATCTGATCGGCAATGTGCTCGGCCTCATCTTTCGCAGATGCATAACTGCACAACCGGATCTTGGATCCATCCGAGCAGGTAGGAATAAGCATCTTGGCCTTGCGATGAATGTTGCAAGAGATCAGTGTGTCGGCAGCCGAAAGGATCTGCGGGGTCGATCGATAGTTATCCTGCAGACGAACAATCGCAAGTTCGGGATAGTCCCTTTCGAAATTCAAAATGTTAGCAATGTCCGCTCCTCGCCACCCGTAGATCGATTGATCCGGGTCGCCAGTAACATTGATATTCGGATGATCGATCGATAGCCCACGAACGATCAGGTACTGCGCCAGATTGGTGTCTTGGTACTCATCGACAAGCACATACCGGTGCTTGGCATCCAAGTCCACGCGGAGGTCTTCGTTGTTTCTGAGGATCGTCGCTGTGTGCATGAGCAAATCATCAAAGTCGACCGCGTTGTTGCTCAGCAAATACTTTTGATAGATTGGGTATATCTTGCGAACAGCCACCTCGCTTGCATTCTTGGGCGGCTGTTGAAGCATCTCGGGGGTGATCGCCCGGTTCTTGAGATTGCCAATCGCTCGTGAGATATCGGCAAACTTTAAATGGCTAAGCGACACACCGCTGAGTGTGATCGCTTCTTCGAGCGCCTTTTTCGCGTCGTCGACATCAAAGATCGTGTAGTTGTCTTTCAATCCGACAAGATTGCCGTAGTATCGAAGAAAACGTGCGCAGTAACCGTGGAAGGTTCCCATCCAAATCGGGTTTTCACCGACGATCTTGGCCACCCGATGCTTCATCTCCTTGGCCGCCTTGTTCGTAAAGGTCAACGCAAGAATCGAGTAGGGTGAGACTCCTTGCTCGAGCATGTAAGCGATCCGATGCGTTACGACCCGCGTTTTGCCTGTGCCAGGCCCCGCAAGAGTTAGCAGTGGGCCGTCAACATGCGTGACCGCCTTGCGCTGCGATTCATTCAACCCATCCAAAATCTGGTTCATGCAGATACTCGCCTCCTTATCTATAAGGCCATTATCTGCTAACGGGGTGATTCTTCCAAGTGCTGGGCGGATTTCCAGCGATTTCGCTTGACCTTTCCCCTAAGATGCCAAAGAAGATTGGTAATCTAATAGTAGCATTCTGCGACGAAACCTCGAACCGATTTGGATTTTTTGATGACCGACCACCCAACAACTTCGACCCAGCACACCACACGCCCTGGAACACTCGCCGAGTTGCTTGCAAGCGGTTGGCGCAGCCGAAGTGTCAAAGAGGAAATCCGCGAAAATTTTCTTAGCGCATTAGAGTCCTCGCAGGAGCTTTTTCCCGGCATCATCGGCTATCAAGATACGGTCTTGCCAGAACTCAATATCGCCTTGCTAGCTGGTCACGATTTGCTTTTCCTCGGGGAAAAAGGGCAGGCCAAAAGTCGGCTCATGCGCACGCTGGTTCGATTCCTAGACGAATACGTTCCCTACCTGGACATCGAAGATGTGCCGGTGCACGAAGATCCGTTGCGACCGATCACGCAAAAGGCAAAAGATTTCCTGAAGTCTCATACGCCAGAACAAACTCCCATCGGTTGGTGGCACCGCCAGGATCGTTACGTCGAAAGACTCGCACCTGGAACCAAGTTTGCCGACATCATCGGCGAGATCGATCCTTCGAAACTCACCGGCGGGGTGAGCATGAGTTCCGAATCCGCACTGCACTTTGGACTGATCCCCCGGATGCACCGCGGGATCTTTGCCATGAACGAACTGCCCGAACTCGATGAACTTGTCCAAGTCGGTTTGTTTAACATTCTCGAAGAACGTGATGTGCAGATCCGAGGGTACCCAGTCAGATTCGATTTGGACATCTTTATCCTGTTCTCAGCAAACCCTAGCACTTACAACCGAAGCGGTAAGGTCATTCCGCAACTCAAGGACCGCATCGGTTCGCTGATTCAAACGCACTACCCAAAGGAAAGAGAGCAGGGTATCGAAATCCTCATGCAAGAGTCGGGTATCGACCTGGGGGGTAAATATCCAGTCCAGATCCCTTATTTCATGCTCGAGATCATCGAAGAGATCACGGCCCAGGCCCGAGCAAGCAAGTACGTGGATCAAGCCTCCGGGGTATCCGCGAGATTTTCGCTGGCGAATTTTCGCACAATGATCGCGTCGGCTCGTCACCGCGCGGTGGTGCTCGGAGAACCACTTGCCGTTCCACGCATCAGCGATCTAGGACACCTTGCCACCTCATCGCTCGGCAAACTTGAACTAGATCTGATGGGATCGCACCAGATGTCCGAACGCAAAGTGCTCGATGCAATCATCGCAAGCGCCATCAAAGTCGTTTTCGAAAAATATGTCCAAGAGTATGGGCTATCACAAATCGCTGAAATCTTCAACAAGGGAGTCAGGATCGAGGTTGGGGATCTGCTACCAAGTGAAGCTTATGCAGAGCGACTCAAGCACGTGCCACCGGTCTGGAACACGGCCTTTGAAGTGAATGCTTCGGAGCACCCGGCCATCCGCGCTTCGTGCGTCGAGTTTGTTCTCTCGGGCTTGTACGCCATGGATAAAATCAGCCGAGCCAGCAAGCATGGCAAAGTGCAGTACGAGACTTAGACATCTCTTCGTCCCTGCCAAAACTTGGACATCGCCTCGAATGCCGCTTTGACCTGCGGGTCGTATAATAAAACCAAGGCCCAAATGCCGAAGGGAATGCCAAGAAAAACAAAGGGAGAGGTGAAAGGAATGCAAGCAAGAATGGCTCCCAAGCGAGCCAGTCGGTAGGATTCCATCGATGCCATCTTCCCTCCCCCAATGGAGATCATCACATAGCAAGCAAGGAAGCCCCCGCTTAGTAGAAGATTCGATACGACGATGGCATTAAAACCAACAAAGAACAGGTTAAACAGCCAACCCACGACAGCGATTGCTGGGAAGACCGCAGCGATCGATCCCAAGATAAGTAGAGCGGTGCCCGGCCTCGATACCCGACGGCGAATCTGCTCGATCGACTGCTCTCGAGGTTCGACCCCAAGTTGGGAATCGTCCGAGGGCGGTTCATAAGGATTGACACTCGGGTCGTTCATGGTGTGCCTTGATAGATACGCACTCGCTGAATCTCCCCGTGAAAATTTGCAGGTGACTTCTTATCAACCCGACTGCCTGAATCGGCTCCGATTTGCAGTCCATCATTCGGGTTCCTTGGAATCATCCCCTTTGCCTTACTTTGACCCACTTGCTTGTCATCAATAAAGACTTGCAGTTGCTGGTCTTTTCCAAAAGTTGCTTTGAGATTCACCCATTTGTCCAAAATCGCATCTGAACCGACAACGCGCGAGAGTCCTTCGGTGCCGCGATAAGCAAATACAGGCTTGCCGTTTTCGATCTCGATGAGAAACCCAAGGCTTTGTCCACCTCTTGCTAAGATCACCCCGTCGGCAGATGCTCGAAACGTCACTTCGATGGTCATGGGACTATTGGCAGGGTTTAAGACCTTGCTGATCGGCACCTCGACATAACTCTTGCCATCGAATCGAGCCACAGAGCCTATGGATGCATCTACCTTTTGCAACTTACCAACTACCCTGCCATCGTTTTTGAATGCGGAACGATCGGAGATCGTCGCACCTTGTTGCTCGTCAAACGAGTAATCGAGAACCCAAGCGTTTGCGGGCTTAATCGTTTGCTCCTCGGGGAGCATGTCTTGAGGTTTCAGTCGCTTCTCGTCTGCATACTCTGGAACATGGTAGCCGATCTGCTTGGATCGCTCCGCATAACGGCGCTCAAGTTCTGCTCGTTGCTTATCGTAAGCTTGATCGCTGTAGAGATTACGAGTCTCATAGGGATCATTGGCTAGATCGTATAGTTCGCTCCAAGCTTCCTTGCCAGGATACTTGATAAGTTTCATCGAGTCGGTTCTTAGGGCAGTGACGGTCGGAGTAGCAAATCTACCTTCGCGAAAGTACGAGTAGAAAAAATCGTCTCGCCATGGGAGTTCCGTGTTCCGCGAACTCCATAGATTCTTCCAGCTTTTGCCTTGCATATGCTGCGGGATTGCGATCCCAGCAAGTTCCAAAAATGTTGGAGCAAGATCGATGTTTAGGACTATTTCGTCATTGGTCAAGCCTGCGGGAATTTGCTTGGGGTAACGGACCAGCATCGGAACGCGCATCGATTCTTCATAGGCAGAACGTTTGTCTCCAAGGCCATGTTCACCCAGGTAGTATCCATTGTCGCTCGAATAGACCACTACGGTATTTTCGGAGAGTCCGAGCCGATCGAGTTCAGCTAGGAGTTTTCCTACGTTCTGGTCGATGGCTTTGAGTCCGCGGAACATGCCAAGGTTGGTTGCGACCGACTCGGCATCGATTGGCTTGATGCTCTGATCATCCTTGTAAATCGCTGGGGTGCTGAGGTTGGGAACAGTTCGTGCTAAGGCGTTTGGATAATCTCCCTCGGTACGTGGCGGAGGAGTAAACGGACCGTGACAGGTTTTATAGCCAAGGACGATTGAGAAGGGTTGGTTTTTGTTCGAACGCATGAAATCCAAGGCATATTCGGTCGACACATCGTCGACCCAGCCTTGAGTGGCCGTTTTGACTCCATCGACCTCGACAGGGCAATCGAAATAGACTCCTTGTCCAATGAAACTTGCCGAGAAATCGAATCCCGGCCGTTTGCCCGATTGACTTCCCATGTGCCACTTACCGATATAAGCCGTCTTGTAACCGGCTTGTCTCATCAGCGATGCGTGGGTGAGACTTTCGATTGGGAAGGGGGTATGGTTGTCGATCACACCATTGATGTGTCCGTAGCAACCAGTTAAGAACGCCGCACGACTCGGGGCGCAAAGAGCGGTGACAACAAAGGCATTTCGGAATCGAAGACCTTGGCTTGCCAGACGATCTAGGTTTGGCGATTCGATCCAAGGGAATCGAGCAGATGATTGCTTGCCGCTTTGAATCAATTCTTTTTGGACACAGCCCAGCGCATCGTGCCGCTGGTCGTCGGTATAGATAAACAAAAAGTTTGGTCTTGTATCCGAGGCGATGGATCGAGACAGCAAGAACAATCCCAAGACGACCGACTTGGTAACGAGGAGCAGCAGATTTCGCATAAGAATCTAAGGCATTAGTATTTCAGGAGTGCTTCAACGCGATGGGGAGCCAAGCGTCGTCGCCCTTCGAGAAACTCCAATTCAATACAAAACAAGGCACCGACGACGTTGGCTTGGAAGTTCCCAAGCAGCTTGATGCAGGCTTCTACAGTGCCACCAGTGGCCAGCAGATCGTCGACGATCCACACGCGGGCACCCGGCTTGATCGCGTCGGTGTGCATATGGAGCGTATCGCTGCCGTATTCAAGATCGTAGGAATAGGAGTGGGTTTCATAAGGGAGCTTGCCCGGCTTGCGCACCGGAACAAAGGCTGCTCCAAGTGCAAGTGCAAGCGGGGCTGCGAAGATAAATCCACGAGCCTCGGCTGCAACGAGCGCATCGATCTTCTCGCCGCGAACTAGGTTCGCCATCCGCTCAATGGCTTCTTCGAATGCCTCGGGATCACCCAGCAGTGGAGTGATATCTCGAAAGAGGATCCCGGGCTTTGGGAAATCAGGTATCGCGCGGATCAAGGAGCCTAAGTCGAGGTTGGGATTTTTCGTCATGGATGGATCCAAAAGGTGAAACAACGATCAAGAGTGCAATGGGAAAACGTCAAGAAGATACTGCAAGCCGTAGCGGATTGCAAATTCCCAATGCTTTTAGGCTCGTGTGGCCGTAAATGGGATCACTTCGCTGAGGCTCTTGGCACCACAAGCGAGCATGACCACTCGGTCAAAGCCCAGGGCACAGCCGCAACTATTTGGAATTCCGTAACGCATCGCATCTACCAGCGGGCTTGCCAGTGGTAGAGGGAATTTTCCATCGGCGATCCGTTGCTCGTTGGCGATCGCGGCTCGATGAGCAAGCTCGTCTGGATCGCACAATTCATGGTAACCGTTTGCTAACTCCACTCCAAGATAGAAAGCTTCATAGCGCTCGGCCGTCCGAGGATCTTGTGGATCGAGTTTGGCTAATGCGGCTTGGCTTGCAGGAAAGTGAGTCACAAGCACGGGTCGTTTCTGTCCTAGGGATGGTTGCACGACGTGCGAGAAAATCAGGTTGACCCAATCGTCCCAATCGTTGGCCCAATCGGCTCGATCGACGAGTTTTCGCTCAAGCGCCCATCGAGCAAGAGTCTCTGAAGTGCAATTAAAAAGCTCCAGTTCGGTGGCTTGATTAAAGGCCCACTCAAACCGCATGCGTTCGGCAGAGGGTGTACCCAGCAGAGCCATGAGGAGATTGTCGAGCAAGTTTAGTCCGCCGCTGAGGTCGGCTGAGACATCGTACCATTCGGCCATGGTGAACTCGGGATTGTGGAATTGTCCGAATTCACTCGAGCGAAAAACACTGCCGAGTTGATAGCAGCTACCCAGACCGCTTGCGAGCAAGCGTTTCATCGATTGTTCAGGGGAGGTTTGGAGGTACCAGTCTTGATCGCCACCGATACCGACACAGCGACCGGGCACTCGAATCGGATCGAGGTGTCGATCGATCACGCAGTAACGAGAAAGAATGGGTGTGTGGACTTCGACAAACCCAAGCTCTTCAAAGAAATCACGAAGCGTTTTGGCCAGTTTGGATCGACGAACGAGATTCTCGATAGGTGCAGAGGAGAGGCACTCGGGGTTCATCGACGGTAGTAATTCGAGCTGTTGGGTTGGTAACCTTCGGGCCAAACGACAGGAGGAGTCGAGTTGCTGGACGAAGTCGAACCGGTTCCGTATCCAGACGGGTTCGTCGCGTAGCGGCTGGTCACTTGGGAGGGGTTCGAAGCCATACGAGCCGGGTCGAAGCGACTCGAATCGTAATTACCGGGGTATTGGTAAGCGGGTTGTTGTTGATGTTGCTGCGGGTACTGCTGCTGATATTGTTGTTGGTACTGCGGATAGCCGTAGGCTAATTGCTGCGCGGGAGCTGGATAAATCGGCTGATAGACAGGCTCGCTTGTGCGACGATTCGGGAAGAATTCGGTAAGGATTTCAGGGCGCAGTCCGATAAGACCCAGGATCAGAAAGCCCAATTCGACCCAATAGAATCTCCGCTTTTTTCTTCGGCGTCGTGTGATGGGAGTCATGGTTCAATCGTTTTGATTCGAAATTACAAGATGCTGATCAGATCCTTACACGATGTCTAATACTAAGAATTAACCAGGCCTGTCTAGTCTGATCTGTCCGATCCGTCCGATCCGTCCGATCTACCCCAGATCTCCTGTCTTGCCTTGGAGATAGTCTTTTTGCTATAGCCACATATTGGAAATGCTCGCATTGGCGAGAGCATCAGGAAACCGTCCATGAGAATCTGGGGACTTCCGGCATGGTTCAGTTGGATATTACCAAGCTCTTTGACGTTCGGTCATTGCCGATACGCAAGCTGGATTTCAACCAAGACATTTACATCCACCATACGCTTGGTCTGGGGGATATGATCCATTTCAACGGGATGGTTCGATATCTGCTGGATCGCTTGCGATCGGATCGATCGATCCATGTCTTTTGCAAAGCCAACAACAGCGCGATGACCCAGTGGATGTACCGTGACGAGCCTCGAGTCGTGCTGGAAATACTACCGACGGCCAAACGCGAAAACCATGCGGTGCAGGGGATTCTCAAGCGGAGAAAAACTCGGAATTTTATTTGTCTAGGTCATCGGGCACTTCGACCTCTGTTGAAATCTCATCCGAACACCTTCTTCGACCAACTTTTCTACCTCCAAGCGGATGTCCCCTACAGTGTCCGTTATAGCTTCTGCTACTGGCATCGAGACTACCAAGAGGAAGAACGTGTCTACAAGAAACTCATCGTCGATCGAAATCTACACCAGCGTGCTTATGCCTTCGTCCATGACGATCCGGCTCGAGGCTTTGAAGTTCGAACCGATGCGATTGATGCGCCTATTGTTCGAAACGATATCACCGAAAGCATCTTTCACTTAGGGTTGATGCTCGAGCGAGCTGCGGAAGTCCACTGCATGGAAAGCTCGATTCGTTGCATGATCGAATCGCTCGATATGAAGAACACGAAACTCTTCTACCACAACTTTCGCTATCCGGATCGACCGTTGGGAACCGCAACCCAATTGGACTGGAATCAGATCGAATACCCTAGCGACCGATCTGCGGTCGCCTAAAGGATCCCAAGCCATGGCAAAACGAATCGTATCGTATTCTCTGTATGGCACCAACGACCTGTACGTGCAGGGTGCATTGCGAAACGTGAGGCTTGTCCCGAAAATCTATCCAGGCTGGACACCTCGCGTATACGTCTCTCAAGAAGTCCAGCAAGACACGATCGATGCACTGTTGGCCGAGGGTGCTGAAGTGGTCCGCAAAGAACGCCAAGGCCTCATCGATGGCATGTTCTGGAGGTTCTTGCCGGTGGGCGATCCGAGTGTCGATGCGGTGATCATTCGAGATACAGACTCACGTCCAACCATTCGAGAGGCGCTGGCCGTCGAGCAATGGCTCGACAGCGGCAGAACTCTTCACTTGATGCGTGATCATCCAGAGCATCAGGTCGTGATCATGGGTGGGATGTGGGGGTGCAAAGGGGGGGCCGTTGGTGACATCCAAGACCTAATCGACCGCTGGGGTGTGTGGGCTCGCAAGGGCCAGGATCAAGTTTTCCTTCGCGAGGTGATCTATCCTCGCTTCGAAAACGATTTGCTCGTCCACAGCGAGCTATTTTCCTATGGCAACGAATTTTGCTTGCCATTTCCAATTCCTCGACCGCTAGGCGAGTTCGTCGGTGCGGTCGTTCTTCCAGACCGGGACACTCTCACGGAACAACAAATCCAAGAAAACTCCAAACGTTTTGAGGGACTCGAGCACCAGCATCTGCCCAGGCCCAGCCGACGCCCGTGGATCAAACCGCTGATGCTGACCAAACAATGGATCCGAAGCCGTCTTCCCAATCGCACCGGAGCTTGAGAAACTACGCTCCATGAAACCTACAATTATTTCCCGTCCACTGTTTTCTAGTTCACCGTTTTTGGCAAACGCCCCCAAGAGCAGGGGGCCAGCGGCATTGCTGTTTCTTGCCTACATGCTGTTTGCTTGGATTCCGGAGAATCGATTGACCGCTCAAAACCCCACATCCCAGGACTCCTTCGACCCTGAAGCAATTCACTATCGGATCGAGTTTCATGAAGCGGCGATCCATCGGGCTCAAGTCGCGGTCAGCTTTGCAACCCATGGTGCCAAAGAGATGCGGCTGATGATGCCGGTTTGGACACCAGGGAGTTACATGGTTCGAGAATACGCGCGGCAAATCGAGAGTCTTGACGCTTATGACAAAAACGGACCGATCAAGACGACGAAAGTCGATAAAAACCACTGGGTCGTTTCTTGCGAAAAAACCGATAAAGTAACTGTTCGTTACTCTGTCTATGGACGAGAGATGGGGGTTCGGACCAATTGGATTGAACCGCAATTTGCGTTCCTAACCGGCGCGGCCACTTTTATCGTTCCAGAAAAAGCAGTCGATCGCAAATGCATCGTCCAGGTTGTTCCCGATCCCTCATGGGCCAACATCGCGACATCGCTCGAAGCTTCGCGGGAAAGTCCATGGGTTCGCACCGCAAAGAACTTTGATGAACTCATCGATAGCCCAATAGTGATGGGCAATATCGATATTCAATCGCAGGAAATCTCAGGTGCTGTGCATCACCTAGCCACCGTTCCGTTCGAAGGCTGGGACACTCAAAAAGCGATGACCGATGTGGCTAAGATCGTCAAGCTTGAGCAGGAGTTTTGGGGTGAGGTACCTTACAAACAGTATTGGTTCCTGAACCTCCTGACCGAAGCTGGCGGAGGTCTCGAGCACGACAATTCCACTGTGCTCATGGCAAGTCGATGGTCCCAAAAACTGCGACCGAAGTATGTCGATTGGTTAGGGCTGGTGGCTCACGAGTTCTTCCATACATGGAACGTGCGCAGGTTACGCCCGCGAGCATTGATGGCTTACGACTACAATCAAGAGCAATACACCGACGAGCTCTGGATCGCCGAAGGACTCACCAGTTACTACGATGATCTATTTGTGGCTCGTTCAGGGCTCTCGACACCCAAAGAGTATCTTGAGCGCGTCAGCAAGAGCATTCAAACGGTGCAGAATTCCCCTGGCCGCAACGTGCAGAACCTTATCGATAGCAGTTTCGATTCTTGGATCAAGTTCTATCGACCCGATGAGAATGCTGCCAATAGTCGTATCAGTTACTATGTCAAAGGCTCGATCGTCGGCATGCTGCTCGATGCCCAGATCCGTTTGCACTCTGCGGACAATTACAGTTTGGACGACTGCATGCGGCTCCTTTGGAAGCGTCACAGGGAAACCGGATACACCAACGAAGACTTTGCAAAAATTGTCCAGGAACTAGCCGGCAAGCCCGTCAGCGATTGGCTCGATAGGGAACTTCGTTCAACCGAGGAACTCGACTACCAGCCCCTTCTTGAGGCATACGGGCTGACTTGGAAACCCAAGGATCCTCCTAAAGATGCTCCGCCCAAGGGGCCCGACGCTCCTGAGGCACCCACGGCCGAAGTAGCCACGCCGGCCCATTTCGGTTTGGAGATCAGCAATGTCTCGGGAAAGACCCAGGTCGACAAGGTTCTGCGAGGAGCCTCGGCCAGCCATGCGGGAGTTCAAGTGGGTGATGAGCTCATCGCGTTGGACGGTTATCGAATCGGTGCTGAGCAATGGGCCGAGCGGATTGGGTTATTGCACGTCGGCGACGAAATCTCGCTACTGGTCTCGCGTCGAGGAAAAATTCTCGATTTGCCCCTGAAAATCCTTGCGGAATCGGTTCAGGCTTCGACCCCGAGTTGGACGCTCATTCGCGTTGAGAAACCGACCCCAGAGCAAGAAAAACGCTGGAAATCGTGGCTTGCACTCCCAGATAACCTGCAAGACACCCAGGAGCCAAACCAAACCAAATGATCTGTTTCGGGTTAAAATCTCCCGATTAAGCACACTGGGCTGGTAAAATATTCCGGTTGCGGGTATTTAAGAGGTTAACCCCTGGGGTTTTACGGCCAGCAGGCCACTTGGGAACCAGGGAAAAAAGGATTCGTTGATTCTTGAGGAATGCCGGTATGTCAGTGAATGAAGAGGTTTTTTCCAAAGTACAGTCCGCTTTGGTGGATGCATTGGGAGTCGATCAAGACGATGTGACTCCATCGGCTACCATGGTCGGAGACCTGGGCGCTGAGTCGATCGACTTTCTAGACATCGTTTTTAAGTTGGAAAAAGCTTTCGGTATCAAAATCCAAACCGAGGATTTGTTTCCCAAGGACATTTTGACTCAGAGCAGCTTTGTCCAAGACGGCAAAGTCAATTCCAGTGGGTTATCGGAACTCAAGAAGCGAATGCCTTGGGCCGATTTGACCAAGTTCGAAACCAATCCGAGAGTACAAGATTTCGGCGATTTGCTCACGGTAAGCGACCTATGCCGCTACGTTCAGTCGAAACTGGCTTAGTGCCACCGAGGCAACTTCAGTGCGTTGGTTTTGGATAGATCGTTTCATCGAATTCGTGCGGGAGACTCGTGCTCGCACGATCAAAAACATCACCTTTGGCGAAGAACCGCTGGACAACTACTTGCAAAGTTGCCCGCACTACCCTCATTCCTTAATGATCGAGGGGATGGCGCAAACCGGTGGACTTCTGGTCTCAGAGCCTGAGGGATTCACCCGCAAGACGGTTCTTGCGAAAGTCTCGAAGGCGACATTTCACCGAGTGATTGTTCCCGGGGATTGCATCGAGCTTGAAGCGGTGGTTCAGGCCAAGCATGCCACCGGAGCGGTCATCGACGGTAAGATTACTTGCGATGGCCAAACTGTCGCTCAGATGGAATTGTGGTTTGCTTTTTTGGATGAAAGCTTCGGGGCTGAAGCTCTGTTTCCTCCCGAGGATCTCATGAGAACGCTCAGGATCTTACGCCTTTTCGACGTTGCAGTGGACTCTCAGGGGAATAGAATTGACCCGCCAAAGCATATGGTCGAAGCGGAACTGCGTTCCTCGGATCAGTTGCGACAAGCAGCCCGTTTGAAACCTTTGGTTTTGCCTGCCAAGCCCCTTTAGCCTCCAACTGTTGCAGGGTTTTGGTATCTTGATAAGCAACGTTCATTTTCCAGACCTCACCGTTTTTGAGAAGGCTTAGGATTCATGCGTCGACGTGTTGTCGTCACCGGTTTGGGTGCCATCAATCCCCTGGGTCACGATGTTTCCACGATGTGGAAAGCCCTCTTAGAGAGCCAAAGTGGGGTCGGGCCCATCACGGTCTTTGATGTAAGCGGATATCCGACGACCATTGCTGCGGAAGTCAAAAACTGGGATGTTTCCAAGGTTGGAGAAGACCCGGCCATTTGGAATTATCGAGGACGCCATACCCGGTTCGCTGTCGGTGCGGCCAAGCAAGCGGTGATGCAGTCGGGGTTCCTCGATAGCAACCTCGATCCGACGCGAGTAGGGGTTTACCTTGGAGCCGGCGAAGGAAATCAAAACTTCAGCAACTTTACCCGCATGGTCGATGCAGCTATCGGTGGACCTGAGTTTGACATGTCCAAGTTCCTCCGCAAAGGATTCGAGTTGATGGATCCAAGGGAGGAAATGGAGCAAGAGCCGAACATGCCAGCAGCGCACGTAGCAGCACTGTTCGATGCTCAAGGCCCAAACTGCAATTGCCTAACAGCCTGCGCCGCATCGAGCCAAGCTGTCGGCGAGGCTACCGAGTTGATCCGGGCCGGGGATGCCGATGTCATGATCGCCGGTGGTTGCCATTCGATGATCCATCCGTTTGGACTCACTGGCTTTAGCCTGCTGACGACACTCTCGGAGCGCAATAACGAGCCTGCCAGAGCCTCTCGACCATTTGACAAAGACCGCGATGGATTTGTCCTAGGCGAGGGGGCTGCGATCGTCATCCTTGAAGAGTACGAGCATGCTCGCAAACGCGGTGCTGCGATCTATGGCGAGGTGTTAGGGTACGGCTCGACTGCGGACGCTTATCGAATCACAGACATCCATCCCGAGGGCCGAGGTGCCATCGGATGCATGAAACAAGCGATTGCAGACGCGAAGATCAACGTGGATCAGATCGGTTATGTCAATGCGCATGGAACCAGCACGCAAGTCAACGACCGAACAGAGACGCTCGCATGCAAAGGTGTATTTGGAGAATTGGCCAGGAGCATTCCCGTGTCGAGCACCAAGAGCATGATGGGGCATTTGATTGCCGCAGCTGGCGTAACGGAAATGATCGTGTGCATGCTTGCCATCCGAGATGGTGTGCTACCACCGACGATCAATCAAGAGACTTCTGATCCGGCTTGTGATCTAGATTACATTCCTAACGTCGCAAGGCCCTCGAAGATCCAAGTTGCTCTCAACAACAGCTTTGGCTTCGGCGGCCAAAATGTGACTCTGGCCGTCGGTGCATTGAGAAACTCATGATCATCTCCGATGCGATCCTTTTAGCATATTTGGATGAAGCACTTTCAGGGGAAAAGATGGCTGCCATCGAGCAGTCAATCCGATCCGACAATCAGTTGCGCAAGAGGATCGAATTGCTCCTATCCCAACGGGATTCGGGCATGCACAGTTTAGGTGACATCTGGCGCCGTCATCGACTCAGTTGTCCAACGCGCGAGCAGTTAGGAAGCTATCTGCTCGGAGCGATGCTCGAGGACGCGAGCCAATACATCGAATTTCATATTGAGAAAATCGGCTGCCGTTATTGCCAAGCAAACTTGGAGGATCTTCGGATCGCTCACCAGAGTGCTAAGGCTGCTGAGCCAAGCGCTACAGAGCGTCGCAAGCGAATCTTCAACAGCAGTGTAGGGCGGATGCAAAGCTATCCGGGAGACGAGTAAATGCGGATCGGACAGATCGTGACTTTGATTGCCGATCGCAAGTTCGGGTTTATTCGTAGCGAGCATTTTCGCGACGATGTGTTTTTTCACTTCTCGACGTTGCAGGGACTCAATCCAAACCGTATACGTCTCGGTCAAGATGTCGAATTCGAGATCGATGAGCTACTGAGAATTAACAAGCAAAAGCTAGAGGCGACGATCGTACGAGAGCCGGCCAAGCCGCTGTCGTTCAAGCTCGATGAAGAGTCCATCGAGGGTCTGAGGCCATCGCATCATCCCAAGGCTCGCCGTCGCAAACCCGGCTGGAAATCACGTCCTGATCCGACTGATCCGAATGACCAGTCTGATCAGAGTGGTCTATCTCAAGAGACAACTCAGTAGTTGCTCAGTTATTCGTTTCTTGCAGTGGTCAGGGCCGGGATCGAACCGGCGACACATGGATTTTCAGTCCATTGCTCTACCTACTGAGCTACCTGACCGGTGGCTGAGAGGAGAAAATGGTAAACCCTTCGCCGGTTTTGTCAATTCAAACCCCAAGCTTTCTGAATCGCTTTTCTTGGTAATCCGTAGAGTTTGGGGCTGTTTCTCGCTACAATCAAAACACGTGCGAGCCTTCTGAATTCCAAGGATCGCATCGACTCTTCTGGAAATGCATACACTTAGGAACGCAACCGTGATCGACGGCTCGAAGATCTGCTCGAAATTTTTATGTCTCGTTGCTACTTGTGCTGCTCTATGGGTTTCGATGCCCCAGGCCCGAGCTCAGTACTACCCAGACCATCCAGTCGTCAAGGAAATGGTCGATCGCGGAGTTGCTTACCTGGCCGCTAACCCTATCAGCGGAACAGGGGACTCGATTTTCGGCATCCAAATCCTGACGGCTTACACGATCTACAAAGTCGAAGGCGATCCTGACATGCCTTTGGTTGCCAAAGGGATCCAGGCCGCGAAAGACTACGTTGGGAAGATCTCTAGAGCACAAGGCGGCTTTGATCACAAATCGATCTACCACATGTCGGTTTGTTGCATGTTGCTTGCAAGTGTCAGTGTCGATACCTACGGCCCTGAACTACTGGCGGCGAGAGATTTTTTCATGCGGGTCCAGCAGCGTACCGGAGCCTACGGCTACATCGATGGTTCCCACAAAGCCGATAGCGGAGACATCTCCCAAACCCAATACGTCTTGCTGGCGCTCTGGACGATGTACCAAGCCGGCATCGAGATCCCAGACGACCGTGTGGTGAAGACCTTGGATTATCTTTACGCCGCACAAATCCGCGACGCACAAAGCGGCAATGCTGGGGGCTGGCCCTACCAGTTCGAACCCGGAAACATGGGGCTTACCAACTCCACCAACTCGCTTACCGCCTGCGGTCTATCGAGCGTTCTGATCGCAGGGGACATCCTGGGCGTTTTCAGAAATCGATTGGCCCAAGCCGAGGAAGAGGAAGGGCTCGTTCCGGCCGCCTTCAAACGGGTTGTCGCTGAATCGGAAAAGAAACGCCGAGGGGCAAACATCGACCGCGACAGACTCGACAACTGCGTCAAAGGTGGCTTGGACTTCAACCGCCGTCACCCTTACTCGAAAACCACTTGGCACTACTACTACCTCTATTCCCTCGAACGCTTCGAATCCTTCCTCGAAATCGCCAGCGGCAAGCAGAACAAAAGCCCCCCATGGTACAACGTCGAGGTCGAACGCATGAAAGCCCTCCAGGGCGGAAACGGATCTTTTGGTGGACAGAACTCTCAAGACCTCGACACCGTCTTGGATCCGCAGACCGCAACCTCCCTGGCCATCTTGTTCTTGATCCGCAGCACGCAAAAAGCCATCGGTGACTTGAAGGAAGCGATCGCTGTCGGCGGATACGAACTTCCATCGGAACTGACCACCGTGACGATGCTCAACGGGAAACCGGTCTCGAAGAATGAAGCTACGAGCATCGATGATGCCTTGAAAATGCTCGAAGATGACAAAAAATCCCAAGGCGAAGACAATCTCGTTGCCGAAAAAATCATCTTCTCGAAAGACCCTGCTCGACGCAAAGATGAACTCAATCGCTTCTCACGCCTGCTGCGTTCGAAAGATTGGAAAGCCCGACGCATTGCAGCCAAAGTTCTCGGACGAAGCGATGACCTCGATATGGTTCCCGAACTGATCTTCGCTCTGAGCGATAGGGATTTGGTTGTCAACCGAAATGCGGAAACCTCTTTGAGATTGATCTCTCGAAAACTCGATAAATACCATCTACCCAAAGAAGGTGGTATTACCGATCAAGACCGAATCAAAGCCCAGCGTGAATGGAAAACTTGGTTCCTGGAACTTCGCCCAGATTACATTTTTGTGGAATAGCAATCATGAGCACAGCCAATCCCACGCAAACCCAAAGCACCAGCGGTGGTCTTTTGCACGTCGACGAAACGTCGATGCGAACCAACAAGGTCGAGCAGGTATCGAGTTTGCTCATCAGCATCGCTGTGATGTTGGCCTTTGCCGTCGGCATGCTGTTTTTGCTATTCTTGCTGTCGATGAACTGGACTCGTACGCTTCCGATGGAAATCGAAGCCGAGCGCATCGAGGGCCGAGGTGATAACGCGGCCGGTTTCGAACGCGACTTTGACCCTCCAGCGGCGGACGAAGTCGAACAACTCAGCGAACCGGCCCTCGAACAAACCATCCAAATGGTCAACGATGCCATTGCAGCGATCGCATCGATGGACACGATCATCGCTAACGACGCGATCGCCGGAGATCGAAGTGGACAAGGGGACAGTCGCCCGCCCGGCCCTGAAGGCGAAGGGGTCGATGGTGTGCATCGTGGTGAACGATGGGAACTGAAATTCTCAGCCCGTGATCGTAAAGCCTATGCCGGACAACTCGATGCATTCGGCATCGAACTGGCTGCCATCGGCGGTGGCATCCCTACCATCGATTATGCGAGCACGCTTGCCAAATCCCCCAAAGCCCGCTCGTCCACACGAGACCAAGAGAAGCGATTGTTCTTTAGCTATGTCACCAACAATGCGCTGATGCAGTACGACAAAGCACTTTTGCAAGCCGCAGGAGTGAACACCAAAGAACGAACCGTTTTGAAATTCATTCCAAAGGAACTCGAAGACATCTTGGCCGTCGCCGAAAAAGCCTACTACATCGAGAAACGCAGCAAGGACTTTCGCGTCTCGGATATCGCCAAGACCATTTTCGAATGCAAAGCAGCCAAGAACGGCAAATTTGAATGGGTAGTGATCGACCAACGCTACCGCAACAAAAACCCCTCGGTCAAATAGAACTCCATCCGGGATTACTGAGGGTAGCAATCGAGGGTACCGGGTTGCACTCCAAGATTCCTGAACAAATCATTTTGAAACACGGAGGCACAGAGAGCACAGAGTCTTGAGGTCTTCTGTTTCTTCCCTCTCTGTCTTCTCTCCGTGTCCTTTGGTGCCTCTACTGTTTTCATTCTTTGGTTCTTCAGGAATTACAGTGGCTAGGAGAGAAATTCACTAGGGCCAAATCACCTGATGTTTCACCCACAAAGATTCCTAAAGAACCAAAAATCCAAAATCTGAAAAAATTTTCCTGACCAAAACAGGGACAAAAACTCCTTTCTTGATACATTCAGGTCACACCCATAAGCCCCGTAGGGGCAAGTGGACAGCAGGGGCAAAGGGACCGTTGACCCCAGGTGCGAAACGAATTTCGCATCCGTTTCTTCTTTACGAAAGGTCCCTTGCTATGCTTGCAAAACTCAAAACCTACAGCCTCGTCGGTATCGATGCCGTGCCGGTGGATGTCGAAGTCGATCTGTCTGCATCGGCACTCCCAAAAACCGTCCTGGTCGGCCTGCCCGAACAAGCGGTCCGCGAAAGTACCCATCGTGTCGAACGGGCGCTGGTCAACGCGGGATTTCTAAGACCCCATGATCGCATCGTGATCAATCTTGCTCCGGCCGAACTTCCCAAACAGGCCGCCAGCTTCGATCTGCCGATTTCTTTGGGGCTTCTAGTCGGTAGCAGTCAGATCCAATCCGATCGACTCAATGAGTACGCCGTCGTTGGCGAACTTTCGCTAGAAGGGCATACACGCGGAGTCAAAGGGGCACTCTCGATGGCCATCGCAGCGGCCAAACAAGACGGGATCAAAGGACTGCTGGTTCCTTCTTCGAATGCCAAGGAAGCTGCGGTGGTCGAAGACATTGAGGTCATCCCGGTAGCAAACCTCTGCGAAGCGGCGGCATTCATGGCGGGAACTTTGGAGATTGATCCCGTTCCAAGCCGTCTTCAAGAGATCTACGATAGTTTCTCTAGGTACGAGTTGGATTTTGCCGACGTGCGGGGCCAGGAGATGGCAAAGCGAGCGCTGACGATCGCTGCTGCTGGCAACCATAATCTCTTGATGATCGGCCCACCTGGTTCTGGCAAGACCATGCTTGCCAAACGTCTCTCATCGATCCTGCCGACACTCTCGCCTGGCGAGTCGATCGAGACGACCCGAATCTACTCGGCCTTGGGGAGACTTCAAGTCGGCCAACCCTTGATGGTCCAGCGCCCGTTTCGGTCCCCTCACCACACCATCAGCGATGCAGGGCTCGTTGGAGGCGGGAGCCCACCTTCGCCGGGCGAAGTCTCCATGGCCAACAACGGAGTGCTGTTTCTCGATGAGCTACCCGAGTTCAATCGCAAGACTCTTGAAGTCATGCGTCAACCGCTCGAGGATCGGGTTGTAACCATCTCGCGCGCGATGCGCAGCACGACGTTTCCAGCAAACTTCATGCTTGTCGCGGCGCTGAACCCATGTCCTTGTGGATATCGCACCGACCCGCGTCGCTCGTGCAACTGCAACCCGACCCAAATCGAACGCTACATGGGTCGAATTTCGGGTCCGCTTTTGGACCGAGTGGATATCCACATCGAGGTCCCGGCGGTACCCTTCGAGGAACTCGCGCATGGCTCGACAGGAACTAGCAGCCAAGTGATGCGAGATCAAGTCACCGCGGCGCGGACACTTCAAAATCAGCGATTCAGTTCCTCGAGGACTCTGACGAACGCTCAAATGACAAGCCGCGAACTACGCCAATATTGCCCTCTTGGAAAAATTCAAACTCAGCGAATGAAGACCGCCGTCTCGGAACTAGGGCTCTCGGCCCGCGCCCATGACAAAGTCATCCGAGTGGCACGAACGATCGCCGACTTGGAGTCCTCGCCACAGATCGAACCGCATCACATCGAAGAAGCGATCCAATACCGCATGCTCGATCGCGATATCTTCGCATAGGAGCAACAAGAAATGTTTTAAGCTTATGAGTTCCATCCCGAATCCTCGCTCGAATGCCCTTGTCATTTGACATCCACTTGAATCGTGATCAAGCCAGAGTTGTCTCTCCGATCGACGACCGGTTCGTTGATTCGCAGGAGCAACCAACCGTCGGCAGGAGCCTTAAACTCGTGCCGCTTACCGATCGGAAAAACTTCCAAGGGTTGGTCGTTATCGACGCTGAGGAATCCACCGATTAGCTTTCCCATCGGGATATGACGGTGGTATCGATAGGTGAGACCTTCGGGAGTTGACTCCCAGGCTTGTTGGTTTCTGACTTGCACGACATAGATGCCTTGGGCAGTGATGTTAACCCCCTGCCCTTGTTTGAACGGAAGATGGAGCAACTGCCAACCCTTGGTGGTATCGAGTTGCATCGACACTTGGCTAGCTTCGGAAGTTTCGAGTTTGCGAAGAGACTCCTCGATTGAAATCAAATCGGAGGTGGGCTGATAACCGAATCCAAACTCGTCGACAAAGAGTTTCCAATCCCTTTCGACATCGTCCCAGCGATCTGCGAGAGATTTTTCAAATTGCTTGCTAAGCTTTAACGAGTAGTCTAAAGGAGGAGTTGAGGATTGATCGAGAAATGGCCAATACAGCGGATGATTGCGGAGAAAAACGCAGGCGGCCCAACTCCAGCAATAGCGATCCATACGATCCTGTCGTTCGTTGCCATAGTAGATAATCCGCTTGAGCTTGGGTACGCCATTGGCTGCCATGGAGTCAGATAGCTTTTTAAAGCGTCCCCAGTGGGGTACTGATTCAGGACGATCGGGGATGATCCCTAAGCTGAGAAGATTTTTATCCAAGCGATGCGTCGCTTCGAGCTCGGCCATCCCCTCCATGAACCAAGGTGCCCCGCCACCGCCGAATGCTCGGTACATGATCCAGTGAGTCGCCTCATGCAAAAGCAGATGGCGACGATAGTAGTTGGAAGGTTGTTCAACAAGAAAGACCCGATCTGCCATCTGAAAACCGTCATCGAATGCGGGAACCTGATCGAGTAATCCAGCTTGTTCGAAAAGTTTTCGATCCCCTATGCAGTGGATCGTTAGTGGCCATGACTTAGCTACCGCAGGATCGATCGACCATTTTTGGCACCAAGTTGCCAGGGCCTGATCGAGAATACTTGGCCAGGACTCGATTTCCTGATCGATCGGTAGATCGGTTAGGATAGTCCATTGGTTTTTTGAAAAGCGTTTGATACCCGCTGCGGATTCGACTTGTGCCTGGCAATCACACAGCGAGAGGATTGTCCAGGTGGCAATGAGTGCGAATGAGCAGAGCCAGCCTCGAATCGCACGATGTGAGAAGGCTTGGGTCATGACATTATCGGCGAGATGCAACCAGTTGCGATTGAATATCTAGGGCCAGTTCGACTGCCCCTGCAGCGTGCTGGAGGCTCAAGCCTGGAGCGGCGGTGCGACTTAGAACACTGTGTGCCATTTCATCGATCTCTGCTTGGAACGCATCGATATCATCGGCTGCTGGCAGTTCAGGCCGAAGGACTTGACCATCGCGTGTGATGACTTTCAAGGGCATGGATTCGGCCGTATCGCTGTGGGCGGCAAATTCGAAATGGACGGTGGCATCTTGGAGGTGCAATTCGAAGGCGTGTGTAAAGGGCCGACCTGGACCATCGATCACACCAGAAGAACTGCTTACGGCGATGTCCGGAGAGTCGAACTCATAGATGACATGGACGTATTTCGCGACACTACCATGCATCCTGCCGACGGTGTGAGTTCTCTTGGGTCTACCGAACAAAAGCTGGATCCAGTGCAGGTCATGGACGTGGAGATCGACTAATGGTCCACCAACTTTGTCCGCTTGGTAAAAGTCTGGGATCCAAGTCGGATCGGAGATCACTCGCTTGAAATAGCCACCGATCGGTGCGCCGTATTTTCCGGATCGAACCAGTTGGGTTGCATAGGCAAAAGGGCCCATGTAGGGCAGAACGTGGGCTACCAAAGCCAATTGACCCGTTTTCTTGGCGGTTTCTTGGATCTGTCTGCAGCCATCGAGCGTCAGCGCGACGGGTTTCTCAATCAGCACATCCTTGCCATGCTCCATGGCGTAGACAGCAGCATCGACATGCAGATGGGGTGGCAGGCAGATGTCGATGCAATCGACGTGGGGGAGTTTTACCAAGGCTTCGAGGGAATCGGCCACATCGAGTCCATCGAGGGAGATCAGCTCACCTGGAGGTCCGAAATTACCTTGGATACCTCGCCAATCACCGGATTGTTTTTTGGGATCTTTGGTCGCGAAGGCCACCAAATCAGCGACTTCGGATCGGCGATATGCTAGGGAGTGGATCCAACCCATGAATCCGATCCCAACGAGTCCAACATTGACGCGGTTCTTGTTTGCCATGGAAGATAACTGCAGTGGTGAGTAAGGCGAGTTTGTTTTGAAGAACGACGAGGACTAATTTTTATAGAGGAAGGCTTTTTCGTCCAAGGGTTTTATCCAAACATTTCGGAATCGTGTAGGGCTTCCGTGGTCTTGTAAGAAAACGGGTCCAACGGAGGTTGCCAATTGCTGTTTCCATATTTTCTTTAAGTAATCGGTCGTTCCATAGCGAAAGGGATGATAGACCGAGCGAGGTTCTTCGAAGGTTGTGTTGTCTTGAACCATTTGGCCATTGAGCCATGCGGTAACGCTTCCGGGTTTTGTGATCTTGGCGTTTTCATCACGCCTAGGAGCACGGTACCGAATGTCGTAGACTTGCCATTCACCGGGTTTCTTCGAGGCGTTGACCAAGGGCTTTGAGAATCCATACAAGGCACCTTGATCATGTTCGGTGATTTCTTTTTTACCGAAGGAGTTGAAGATTTGCAGTTCATAGTTTCCGTGGATATAGATACCACTGTTACCTTCGGCGAGCTCTGAGACCATGAACTCGACGTGGATGTCTGCGTCTTGAAAGTGCCATTTGGAGACGATGTGATTAACACGGTTTTCGCTTTTGGTTGAGACCAGAGTTTGATCTTCCCGTTTCCAATCGATGGCTTCGCCTCGCATGCTCAGGAATTGATGGTCTTTGGCGTCGAGCAGTACGATTGCACCCTGGGGTGCGGCAACTGGGGTAGATGATTGATCCGGTCGAAAAGCTTCGGCCTCCTGCGCGCTGCTCCTGGAGATAAGAATCAAGTCCAAGAGAGTTAGGGTTACCAAAACGATCTTTACGATTGAGTTGTGGATGGCCTTTTTCGAAGTGATTGGAAGCATGAGAGTGATAAACGCGGAGGGAGAAACGTCAAGTGAGAGCACCCAAACAAAAAAGCCAAGTCACCCCGTCGGCAACTTGGCTCTCAGTATAGCAGATGCCCATCCTGGGGCGGTTAAACAGGTGGGATGTTCTACAATTAGCCGTTGATCAAAGCAGCAATTTTTTGGAATTCGCGGATCGACTGGATAGCGTTTTCTGCCGAGCCACTAGCTTTCACCAATTCAGCGGCGGCTTTGAGGCTTCCATAAACCGAATCATTCTTGACCACAGCCACCTTGTTCTTTGTACCTGGCTTGCGTCCTCGCTTCTTACCGGTGCTCTTCTTGGTTCCACCTTCAGTTCCACGCAATGCTTGGCTGACCAGGGCTGGGTAGACTTTATGGCCTTGGGCGGTCAATTCTTTAATGATTTCCGAAGCTCGCATGGTTGGATTTTTCGCAGCGAAATCGCGCACGATTTGCGATGTACTAGAAGTATTCTTCGTTCCCTTTTTCAAGATGGGTCTCCTGTGAGAGTAAATAAGTTGAGCGAGAAGCCGAGAGTCTAGTCCTAATGCGTTTAAAATGCAAATATGAAACGAATCAAAAAGGCCGCACAAAAAGCTTTGGAAATATTAAACATCGGCAATTGTTGAGTATTTATTCCCGTTCCATGAATGAACTTAAGTCTGTCAACGGGGGGTGAGAGAACAATTTTTGGTGGTTGACGAAAGTAAGTTGCCGCCGGAAGCTTTCTGGCATGCTAAGCAGTTGTTTCGATGGATTTGTTTACTCGACTCACAAGGAGGATTGATCATGCGAAAATTTGCATGGACATTCATTTTGAGTTTCTCTGGTTTGTGGCTATCGTGCAACGATACCGCAATGGCTTGCGATCATTGCATCGCCAAGCAAAAAGCCCAGCAGCAGGCATCGCAAGGGCAATGTCGGCACGTGGGTGGTTCGATGGGGACTGGTCGCTATGAAGGCGTTGGTTTTTCTACCGTATCGGCCGATCATGCAATCTCTCGTTGCTGCTATTGGGGACAGCGCACTCCCGTAGGAATCGGGGTTGCCCGTGGCCACAACGGTTGGTATGCCACGGTCTTGTACAGATAAGGTGTTCGTGCATCCCATCGGGTTTCGTCGTATTCAAAGGCTGTTTGAAATGCGGCGATGCCGTTCGTTGATCGAATTGCTCGGAAGGTTATGAAAACGACGAAGGCTTGGGGTATCCTCTACTCCAAGCCTTCTATTTTTGCAGTTCAAAGAAAGGACTTCTGCTGATCTAGCTAGAACGGTCCTCCGCCACCGAATCCACCACCACCACCACCGCCACCGCCGAATCCACCGCCACCGCCACCGCCCAATCCACCGCCACCGATGCCGGTACCGAAACTGGGGATCGAACTGTCAACACCCATGAACATCGGCATGCTAAAGACGCGGACGTAACGACGGTCTCCCGAGACAACCGCATTGGCCATCAACATGGTTCCCGATGGAATCGGCACCACGATCGGCATGTATCCAACTCCGCCACCTCGCATGAACCCAGGTATGCGACCGTTGAAACCACCCGAACCGTTGTTTCCAAGCCCTCCTGGACCACCAATGCCTCCAAGTCCATTTCCAGAACCACTCAATCCAGCTGCATAGCGGTTGAGCATGGCCAAGTAAGCCCAGTTTTGGTCGATGTTTGCATTCGCGTTGTTTGCATCTGCATCATTCCCATTGCCAGCGCCAGGGGCGACTTGCGCCAAGACCGCTTGGCCAGCGAAAGCCTTCTCAGCCTGAACCTTCGCAAACTGCACTTGTGCGATTGGTTCAACTCGGTGGCCAGTCTTCACCTCAGCTGTGTAAATGGCTTCTTTGTCCAAAGGAATCTGCTGACTGACAACCTTCTGCTCGGGCGTTCCGTAGTCGGTTACCAAGTTCACGGTCACCTTGCCGCCAGCAATCTCGCCCCAGACCTTGCGTACCGATATTTTGTATTGGCCCGCATAGCCTTGAGCACATGCATAGGTTTCAGAGAAGCCATCTTTGCTCGGCTTATCCATCGACGAACCGTCACCTAAGAGCGCCCCGCCAGCGATCGTTCGAGGATTGCTCGAGCTACAAATCGTTCCGGCTGGCTCTTCGACAACCAAGTCGATATCGGCATTGCCTGTCCAGGTAACCCGAACGACTAAATCCCTTGTTCTAGCCTTCTTCATCGCTTGCTCAAGCGCGTAGGCTTCCATCTTGCGACCTTCGTTATCAAGCCTCAAGTAAGCAGCCTTGGCAGCAAGTAGTGCTCGTTCGATCAGAGGAAGATGATCATCTGACCATGCTTGGCTAAGAACACCGGTTGATGCCCATACGATGGCGTCACGATCTTCAAGCTCCAGACTTAACCTAAGCCCAGCGTCCAAAGGTAATTTTTCACTGGGAGCAGCACGATGCACATCGCGATAAATAGCCAACGCCTCTCGCTTCATGCCTTGGCTCTCAAGGTACTGAGCGATCTTCATGGCCGATGAGGTATCGGCCCCAAAGTCGACACTCGAAAGCAGTACTCGTCGGATGTCTTTCGCCGAGTGACCGCTTCCTTGCATCGCGATACTAAGAGCTTCATACATCCAAGGCGCTGGAAGCGTCTCGCGGAATACTTCGTTTAGCTGATCGACAACTTCTTGGAAAACCACCTTGGCTTTAGCGTCATCCTTTGCGTCAGTTGACTTAGCACCCTGTGCAAGTTTGTCTTTAACCCACTTGGCAAGTTGGGCCTCGGCATCTGCACGTTCGTTGCCTTCGGTCTGGATGAGTTTTTGGACGCAAGCAGTCGGATCGATGCTCGCGGACTTGGTCGGTTCATCGGTAACGGCCATCATGCCACCACCCATGCCTCCCATACCGCCGCCCATGCCGCCCATGCCGCCCATTCCACCCATTCCACCCATGCCGCCGCCCATACCACCCATGCCGCCGCCCATACCACCCATGCCGCCCATGCCTCCGCCCATGCCGCCCATGCCACCACCCATCATGCCACTCATGACGGGCACAACAAGGTCGCCGACGGGATAGACTCGAACGACGTTTGCGGAGTTCTTCTTGTTGGTGATCTTCATGACTTCGTCTTGGATCACGTAAGTGAGGTTCAGTGGTTCGAGGATCAGTTTCAGAGCCGATCGAAGCGAAATCTCTGGAACGTTTAGCGAGACGGGGTCTTCGGGTGTTACGGACTCTTCTTCAAGAGCCTTTTGATCGATCACAATAGGAATGTTGTATCGATCGGCCAATGTCTGCATGACCGAACTCAGTGGCGTGTTGTTAAAGTTGGCTTCTTCACGCTCGCGCAAAGCCCTAAAGATCCTTCGTTCGGTTTCGTTACCACCTGAGAGATCAATCGTTCCGTATCTTTCAATACGCCGAGCGCTGAGAGCTTGCCAAACATCCGCTGGAGGATATCGGACTGGTGGTTCGTCAACGAACGGTATGAGCGATTGCTCTGCCAAATACAACGCATCGACAAATGCACGATTGCGCTGATTGATTACATCCATGATCAAGCGATAATTCGCCAACGAACTCGATTCGTAATTCACGACCTTATCGATCACCGAATTGTGGGCTAATTCGTGGATCTGTGGAGCGATCTCGTTGTTGGCAGCCGAGTAAAGCTGCTGCTCGATGAGCGAGTCAAATCGTTGTACGAGTTGCTGAATGGTCGCTTCACGACGATCACGATCTGCGAGCAATCGACGAGACGCAGAAGCAGCCGATTGAACTGCCTCGGTTCTTGCAATTCGTTCTCGCAGGTCTGCTTCGGCACGGGCCGTTGCTTGAATACCTGCACCAAGCCTCGACTCGAGTTGTACGCGGCTAGCAGGATCCAAATCCGGCGAACGACGAATCTGATCGAGCAGCAGCTTCAAGTCGCCCTTGGATCCGGAAGGATTATCGGAAGTTCGAGCACGGCTCAGCTCGGTCATGACTTGACGCTCGAGAGCTTGTGCCGCAACCCGACGCATTTCGGTGTCTTGGTTGAGCAAGTCCCCTGCGTTGGAAAGTTCACTGTAAGGATCCGAGCCGATCGGCGCGCCAGAGGCACCACCCAAGGGCATCAATGGATCTTGAGTCGGAAGCGATCCTGCAGGGGTGCTCGGAGGTACTGGATTGCTCGGTGGCAATGGATTGGCGGGTTCCGTTGGAGTATCCCCGAAAGGATCTTGACCAGCTCCCGGTGCTGGATTGCTTGGAGCCGGATCACCAAACGGATCATCCGATGGGGGCTGGATTTGAGCCGACACAAACTTGATCGCCTTCGAGCCCGGACCCTTCGTCGGTGCTTGGACTCCACCCCCCTTGGCTTCGTCTTTCATGACGGGCATTGCCTTCTTGGATCCATCGATTTGAGCTGCCTCGAGAATCGTCTTGGCTTCCAAGTTGTTCGGAGAGCGGTCCAAGGCCTCTTTGGCAATCACCTTGGCAGCGGCGATGTCTCCCACGTGCAATGCGAATTTTGCATCCTTGACCAAAACGTCCGACGAGCCATTGAGCAACTCACCAACATCCCGGAGCGCTTCGGAACCTGCAGTCGGCAGCAGAACCCCTGCATTGCTACTCGCTTTGTTGATCAACGCACCGAGGAACCCAAGGTCAGGATTGGATGCTTCTGAGACCAAATCCCACTGCAATGTCTTACTCTGTCCTGCAATCTCTCCATCGATACGCAAAGTACCGTTTAGGCTCTTTGCTGACATGACCCCGATGAGAATCGAGTCACGATCTCCTCGGATTGGAGGAATCCGCTCGGGATACCTTGTCGCGATTCCAACAGGCCAACTAGCTTCCTTGGGCCAGAACACCGGCAAGCAAGCGATCTTCGATAGCTCACCAGCGACTTGCTGCAGTGTTACACCTTGAATGTTGCTGCGAACCAAAACGCGACCACCTGTGTGGTTTGCCAAAGTCGCCAAGAATTCGCAATCGGTCTTTGGACCTATCGCCAGAGAATTCACGGAGCATCGTGCGGCTACCAGTTCGCCGACCAACGAATCAAACTCAGAAGTGTTGAGCAGATTGGTCGAATGGATCCCATCTCCAATGTAAACAACTGTCTTTTCGCCTTGATCACCAAGCGACTTAATTGCCGAGCGAACCGCTGTGGCAATATCCGATGTTCCCAATGGAACACGCGATTGAAGTTTTGCAAAAGCCGAATCAACCTCCGACGAATTGGATTTGGCTCGACCGAGATAAACCTCCGACTCGACGTCGCAGGCCAACAGCGATACGACAGATCCTTCTGGCAAAGACTCGATAAACGATCGAGCGATTTCGAGCGACTCGCGTCGATACACACCGTTTTGAGATGCCGACGTGTCGACGATGACCGCCACCTTTGGCGCGACCTTCGACTCGGCAACTTGGCCAGACAAAAGACTCAACGCAAAAAGCGTCTTGCCCTCGCTCTGATAGGTCGCCAATCGACTCGCCTTGCTCAAAGCTTGCGTAACCCCATGGCTGTCAATTGCATGAGCCAAGTTCGAGGCCACCGGCAGTCCAAAAGCTAAAGCAAAACCGACTGCCACTTCCGGCAGCCTTGCCCGATTACTCCACATAGGACGTTGCATCCGCATAGCGACTCGCTCCAAACAACTCGATTGGTAGGAAAAGAGGTTTACCGAAAACCTAACGATACACACTTTGTTTCATCGTATTTAAGCCCCCTTGATGTTGCCATTAAAAAAGGGCTAGCCGAGAAAGAATCACCCGATGGTATCAATCGACCCTTCTAGGCGAACTTGCACGAGCAGGTTTCCACGAATTCCCCTTCCAAGCAAACACCATGCCAATCCGAGGAAAGAAGGTTTTTTCAACAAAAAGAGGCTTTTTCGTTGGTTTCAGCGAGTCGATTGTTCCCGGCTCGGCCCACATCCAGAAAAACGCTCTGGGATTTGTTGCATTATTGAACACCCCCGGCAAACTCCCCGAATCCCGCAAATCTTTCCAAATCCACTCATTTTCCAACTCTTTTCAAGCCGATCCGAACGACAGCGCTCCAGATGCCTACCCAGTGTCCAAACCGATCAAACAGCAAAAATGGCAAGTCGATTTGAAAAGCCCTACCAAGTAATCCACTTTGCTATCTTCACCTTCAGCCAGCGGCTAAGCCTGATACTCCTGGCCGCTTGCTTGGTACCGAGTTCGCATGCATTTGCCCAAGACGACTCTGCAGGCCCCTTGGCCAATCGAAGCAATCGCGAGGGCAACCAAGGCCTCCTGAGCCGGCTTCGAGGCACAACCGTGAAACCGAAAGACACCTCGCTCAAAGATTCCCTACCGGATCCCAACGATGCCAATAAAGATCGCCGCTGGAGCGGTTCGATGCGGGTTCCCTTGCAGCCCTTTACCTTTCCCTGGTCAAGTCGAGCCAGCGAACCAAAATCAAGCATCCAAGACCCGATTGATCTTCCCAGTGCCATTCAACCAAGAAGGTCTCTGCAAGCTCAAAGCGATGCGATCGGAAGCGGTGTAGCACGCCGCAGCGAAGCTCTTGCTCCGACACCCCAAAGATCAAACGCAGGGACTTCAATGGTCCCCCCCCTACCCTCTAGCAAAGCAGACCAGCCAACTCAAGAACCACCGCAACTGGCCTCGCCCATCGACTCCTCGTCTCGTAAAGAACTTCGTGTTTACGAAGCGGCCCCAAGCCCTACCTCGATCGATTCAAAGAACACAAGCCGTCGCAGTCCTACGATTGAGCAAAAGAAGACCCCTGCCCCTGCCATAGAGGCCAAGCCAACGTTGGATCTTCCATCGAGCGAACTTCCTAGCATCGATATATCCCCTGTGCCAAAGAAACCATCTTCTGGCGTTCCAGCAATCAATGCATCTGCTCGTAGCTTATCGAAACAAAGCGCTCCACTGGACGTGCGAGTTCCCCAACTGCGATTGAGAGTCGATGGCCCTCAATCCATCGAAGTCGGTAAGAAAACCACTTACACCATCCACGCAACGAACGAGGGTGAATCCGAACTCCAAGGTTTGATCATCCGAGCTTCGACACCCAAGGGCGTCACCATCGATGGTATTAAGTCTATGGTTGGTGCTTACGAAGTGGATCAAACTCCTCAAGACGTGAGCGTTCTATGGGAATTGGAATCCTTGGCTGCAAACGATTCGAAATCGCTCGAAATGCAAATCGAGGTGCTCGAAGCAGAACAGTTTGCCATTAATCTCGAATGGTCAGTCGCCCCGAGCCCCACGCAAATGAACATCAAGGTGCAACAACCCAAACTGGAACTTGATCTGAGCGGACCGGTTGATGTCCAAGCCGGTGTGCCTCAAAAGTATCGCGTTCGAGTCAAAAACTCTGGGAATGCCAATCTATCGGATCTGAACCTGTCGTTGCAAACCGAAACCACCTCACAGTACGAATCCATCTTGGGAGATATCCCTGCTGGCGCAGAAAAGATCGTCGATATCGAACTTACCTTCGAGCAACCTGGCTTGTTTCCAATTGTTGCAACCGCCAAAGACCAAACAGGCAAACTTCAACAACGTCAGCGAGTCGATGTTCAAGTTCAGGAGCTTGAGTTGACGGCAACTTGGCACGGCCCCGAAGAGTTCATTCAAGGTACTCAAGCCGACTACGAACTGGTGATCCAAAACACCGGCGGTGTCCTTGCCACAAATCTCGATTGCACGATTGATGTTCCCCAAGGAATCGAGATCCTTGAATTACCACAAGGGGTTTCACGTGTTGGTAATCAAGTCCGATGGTCGATCCAAGCTCTTAAGCCAAACTCCGAGTTCAAGCTACCCTTGCGCTGCGACATGGTTCTGGAAGGGAATCAAACGCTTTTGTTCCAATCGCAATCCAATGGCGAAGTGAATCTTCAAACGAAAATCAGCACCACCGTAGAAGCCATCGCGGATTTGGAACTAAGCGTCGTCGAGCCTCAGGCTCCTGCTCCGGTCGGCACTCCTGTGGTCTACGAGATCCATGTGGTCAATCGGGGGGCAAAGGCGGCCGAAAACGTTCGGGTTTTGGCTCAATTCTCCGAGGGGATCGAACCGCTAAGAATCGAAGGACATCCAGGACGAATCGTCCCTGGCCAAGCACTCTTCGAGGAACTCGCCCAAGTTCCGGCAAAACAGACCGTCACCTTGAAGGTAATCTGCCAAGCCTCTAAGAATGGAGTGCATCGGTTCCGAGCAGCGGTCCAATCTCCAACTAGCCAAGAGGACTTACTCGAAGAAGGTTCCACCCGTTTTGTTGGTGGCCCCAAGACGCAAAAGTAATCGACAATCTCTAGCCTCAAATTACTAGGGAGCTAGGTTGTCGATTCCGACCATCAGTCTTAAAACCGAAGAGCTTCGCTCACTTTTCGACCACGAACTCGCCTTCCATGCCTTGAGCTCCTGCTCACTTGGAAATCGATGCTTGGATATCAAGTACGAATGCTCGACGATCTGCTCATCGGATAGCTTGCTTTCGGAGAGCATCCGGGCCAATTCGCGGAGTTGTTGACCTGCAAAACGGTACTGCAAATCTGCTCTCAAAAAACATAGATCCAACGCTGACTCACTATCGCTTAAGGCCCGATTCGCAGGGCCTTTGGCCGACTCGGATGGGGTTCCTAGTTGGCTTGCCGGTTGGGCCAACAAGGAACGCTCCAACCAATCGGGTTGCTCCGGGAAGAGCTTAGACGCAAATCTGTCGATCGATTTGTTCAAGGACTCTTGCGATCCGAATGGTTCGATCGCAACAGTGTTCAAAACTCCAAGCCGCATCGCGTACTCTTGAAGATTCTTCGAATCCATTGCCATGTATTGCGAGAAACTTGGAGCCTCCTGTCCGCAGCGTGCCGGCTCGGACATGACCATCCAATAGACGATCTGCCGAACTCCTGCTCGACGGTCCAAGATTTGTTTTCCAAGATACTCCATAAGATCTTTTCGATCTTCCGTTGCTACGCCTGAATCGAGTCCAAGCTTTGAATGCAGCACTTGACCAAAAAAATCTCTCCAAATCGAATTGATCAACCCGCTCTGAGCATCACTCCCCTGCTCTACCCACCGACCGATGACTTGGTCTGTAGACAGTTCATTACCCGCTCGCTTGCCGTCAGGCAATCTACTCGGGATCTTACTGATGCGGTCATCTTGCTCTTTGGTGAACAATTCAGAACGACCAGGCTCGGATGCTTGCACCATCAAAGCGGCGATTGAATCAAAACCGACCGCGCTTGCCCCAGCGAGCCAGTTGGGCGATTGATCCTCTTGCATGCCATGGCACTGAGTGCAACCGATGGACAAGTTTCCTGTCGCATTTAAAAACAGACGCGACAGACCTTTGAGTCTTGAAGATTGGGCCTCGGAGAGTCCTACCCAACGGGCGCTCGTACCGCTTGATAACTTCGATGCTTCGACCCACTGATCAGCTAGGAAATAGGCTGGGTGATCTGGTTTGAATAGTCCGAGTAGAAGTTGTCGCTGGATCTCCACAATCGGAATGTCCTGACGAATTTGTTCTTCGATCCAATCGCGAAATAGGTTGTAGGACTCGCCGGTTGACCATCGCTGCCCGATATAAAATTGAGCCATTCGATCGGCCCAGATTCGATTGAACTCACCGCTCAGAATCCAATGTTCGATAGTACCGGATTGTCCCTTTTCAACGGCCAACTTTTGGCTCGAAGTGATCTCTCGGCGGATCGCTTCTAATTCGGCGTTTGTCGGAGCGCGATTCAATAGCAATCTTGCTGTTCTCTCGGCTGTAAGCGGCCTTTGCTTGGTGCTCGCGTTGAGCAAACCGAGTTGCTTCCAAATCTGCTGGAATTGAGAGTCGATTACCGAGATGACTTCTCGATCGCGAGGGCCACCTAGTTCGAGTTTCGAAGTCTCCGGCTTGCTTGCGATGGAATCGCTGGGAGTCGAAGGTGCCGACTTCTCCACCATCATCGGTTTGTCGTTGGACTCCAATCGCTCATTGACTGCCATACGGTTGGGCTTGCCGTCGCTCGATGCTCTAGAACCCCCAATCGTTTCCGTGGCTGGCCTTGGTTGCTGAACGTTCTCAACGGCTAAGACGTTGGCGTTTGCTGGAAGACCGACCGTTGACGGTTTGTTTGGATGTTCAATTTCTGGAATTTCACCCGAGGGACGTTTCGAATCGATTGCGAACTGTGCGTTCTTTGTTCCTAAATTCCACCAACCGATTAGAGAACATATCGCCAGTGAGGCTGCGATGGTCGCAAAGGTAATCCAGTTGCTACTGCGTCGCGTCGGTCGAGTAACCTTGCTTCGGGCTATTTGCTCGATATCCAAACGGGCATCATCAAGAGCTCGATCGAGTTGAGCGTTGGAAAAAACAGACTGCTGCGAGCGTCTGGAAATCAATTCGGGCAAACTGGCGTCGCTGGTCGTTGGCTCAGACCCACCGAGCCATTCGGAGAGCGAAAGATCGATAAACCTATCGACGGCCCCAAGTTCTGACAGGGGGCCTTCTGAGGCATCTGAATGTTCGCTAGGGAATCGACTCATGTTGCTATCGGTCTTGCGTTCCTAATTTTTCTTCGAGGCATTGCCTTAATTGAGCTTTAGCCCTTTGTTGCAAATTCTTGACGCCGTTCTCGGTGATTTGCAATTCCGCAGCAATTCGCTCGCGGGTCGCTTGATCTTCGAATCGCATTCTCAGCGACTTTTGGGCTCTAGCCGAAAGCCTCTGAAAACACTCTTTCAATGCATCGATCATCCGATCTCCGGAGGCATCAGCACCTGCCCAACGGGTCCAGTACTGATCCAGCAATTCGGCTTGGTCAGTCAGGCCGACAGAGCCGAATTTTCTTTTGTATTCGAGCAACAAGTGAAATGCGACTCGGCGAAGGTACGCCGAAGTAGAATGTTCGCTCGTCTGCTGGAATGGTTTCCTGAGAACTGCCACAAAGGTTTCTTGTGCAAGATCGTCGGCCAAATGGATTGGGCATCCGATGGCTCGCAAATACCTCCAGACCCCGAGGTAATGCCCTGTGATGAGCTTCTCGGGATCCCAAGTTCCATTAGGTGGGTTCAGCTCGTCGGGCACACTAAGCGAAAAGTCCCTTGATAAGTTTTCCGCTGTTGGCGATCTTCATTGGACGACCGTTTCGACTGGTAAAGGTCGTCTCAAGAGAGATTCCAAGTGCATGGCAAACCGAGGCCATCACGTCCTCCGAGGAGTAGGGTTCTCCGACTACCTCGGTTCCGTCTTCGTTGGTCGCTCCGATGGCTTGGCCACCCTTGATTCCACCTCCACCGACGACCACGCTCCAAGCCCTCGCCCAGTGGTCTCGACCAGCATCCCCGTTGATACGTGGGGTTCGGCTAAACTCACCCATCCAAACGATGCAGGTGTCTTCGAGAAGTCCTCGTTCTTGCAGATCCGAGGTAAGGGCCGCCATGGCTTTGTCTAAAACGGGCAAACGGTCATTTTCCAGGGTTCGGAAAATGTTTTGGTGGTTATCCCAACCCCCAAGGTCGACTTCGACAAACACGACACCGGCTTCGACGAGCCGACGAGCTAGCAAGCATCCTTGGCCAAAGCCATTCGTACCGTAACGCTCTTTGACATCCGTTGGCTCTTTATCGACTTGGAAGGCCTCCATCTGCTTGCTAGTGAGCAGATCAAAGGTTTTGCCGAGCACCTTGCGGTGATCCTCAAGCACTCCACCTCGATTTTGGCTGATGAAAGAATTCTCGATGGTTTCCAATGCGATTCGGCGCTGGTTGAGCCGATCCGAATCGACACTCATCTCAAGGTTTCGAACGCGACCGTTGCTCGTGACATTGAAGGGTGCCCAAGACATCCCCAGGAATCCAGGGCCTTCGCTCGCACCGCCGACGGCCACAAACGGAGGAATCTCCAAGTCAGATCTTTGCGAGATCAATTCGTGGGCCATGACCGCGCCGTAGCTTGGATAATCGACGTTCGCGTCGGGTACATAACCAGTATGCATGTAGTAGCGACCGCGATTGTGATCGGCTTCGCGAGTACTCATCGATCGGACAATCGCCATGTTGTGCATCTGCTGAGCCATCAAAGGCATGTGCTCACTGATTTGGACATCCCCAGAGGTGCTAATCGCCTTGAATGGACCGCCGTTGTCCGTTCCTGGTTTGAGATCCCAAATGTCCATGGTCGACGGACCACCACCCATCCATAGCAAAATACACGACTTGCGATTCTTCTTAAGCGTATCTGCATGCACACGTAGCGAGTGACCTAAAGAGAGCGAAGTCCCCAACATGGCGCTTGCACCGGCCATGTGTGACATAAAGTGGCGACGGGACATCCCGTTGGGAGTTGAAAATCGATTCCACATAGCTGTACACCCTTTTGAAAAGAATTGGTTAGTGGCCCAATGAGCAGTTTGGATTAGTGATTGAAAATAAACTCGTTGCTGTTGAGGATCGCCCACCACATGTCCTGGAGCATCCCCCCAACTTCACCTTTGCGAGCAACCAAGATCTGAGTCGCTACGGCCAACTCCTCCGGTCGCGGTTTACGCCCAAGTCCTGCGATAAACAAGAACTGGACCTTCTCCTGCGGTGTTCCCTTTCCAGTACTGAGCTGATTGAGCCATGTACCTGGTTCCAAGGAAATCGCAGCACGGATCAACTCGCCGTTGAACATCATCAAGCCTTGAGGGATCGAGCCGTTGAAAGTCGTCGTCTCATCCCCCTCGTCGGTTCCAAAGGCGACAATGAACTGACGCATCCACTCCTCGCGCCTTCGCTGTTGCTCTTCCAAATTACCTTTGCGATTGGCCTGAGTGGCCACCGCCAACGAGGAGTAGAGCTGCTCGGCAGTCATCTGCCGAGTGTAAAAGTGACTGAACTTGGGCAACTCACCCATCGAAGGATCGTCCGACTCGTTGTCCTTGGTCATCCTCGAAGACAACGCATAAGGTTTCGATAGTGTGATCCAGACAATCAACTGCTTTAGATCGTAACTGTTCTCGCGGAAGTCCTTGGCCAACGATTCGAACAAATCGATGCTTACAACGGGATTGTGCGGCCCGAGGTCATCGATCGGCTTGGTAAATCCATAGCCCAAGAAGTGTGCCCACATTCGATTGACAATGGTCTTGTCGAGGAAATCGCTCTCCATCATCAGATTGCCAAGCTCATTTCGGCGATTCACTTCCGAGACATAACCACTCTTTCCAATCGCTGTGCCATCGACAAACACCGGATAAGCGACCTTGGTCACGCCGTTTCTAAGTGCGTAGTAGATCTCTGCTTTTTCTGGATGCGAACCCTCTCCGGCGAAGTCCTCGTTGACAAGCTCGATGTGATCGATGTCGTTTGTGCCTTTGACAAACCTACGCAATGCGCGCGTTTGGCGAAAGAAAGCATTGAACTCCCAAAACTTTTGTTGCTTCCACTGATTGAATGGGTGATTGTGGCACTGAGTGCACTGAACTTGCAAGCCTAAGAAAATTTTCGAAACAGCAGCAGTACCTTGAACTGCATTCTCTTCGTTGACCTTCATGGCCAAGAAATTTGCTGCTCCGTTGAAGTTCTCCGTACCCGGCTTCGTCGATCCGGTGGCGGTAACGAGTTCATGAACCATCGTGTTGTAGGGCTTATTGTTCGCAAAACAATCACGCAGGTATTTTTGCATCCCTTGGCGATTCGTCAGTGACCGCTCTTCCATGCCGCCATTTCGGCCGATAAGAATGTTCGTCCAGATCGTTGACCAGTGATTGGCGTATTCTTCGGTGTACTGATCGTCCTCCAAAAGTCTTCGAACGAGATTCAACTTCCGATCCGGTGACTTGTCTTTCATGAAGACAGACATCTCGTCGAAACTTGGGATCCGCCCGATGACATCTAAATACACCCTTCTGCACCACTTGAGCTCGTCCTCAAGCGGTGATGGTCGGATTCCCGCATCGGACCAACCTGCCTCAATCGCTTTGTCTATCTTCTCGGTTTGCGGAGGAATCGTCGCGCGGCGGGGAGTCTTGGACCCAGTGGCTTCGTCTTGAGCCAAGAGAGATCCCGTCGCGAGGCCCATCAGGAGCAAAAGCACGGGAAAAGCAAGAAACGATTTTGGATAACTTGAGGCTTGCATGGGTATGGATGTCCCTTTCAATTTCGCCACGATCGGGGCCTAACGACTCGCATTAGCTATTTGTTGGAGCGAATTTCGCTTGGAATTGTACTCAAATTCACCGCGGAATTCGAAAAAGAATAAGTATCCCGTCGACGAAATCCGCGGATTGGGCGTGCTGAAACGAAAAATCCCGGGGTTTTGAACCCCCGGGACCATTCCTGTGTTGGCAATTTTGCGTCTCAATCGCAGCGCTGAATTAGCCAATGGCTACGCGTCGGAAAGCGACGATGGCGGCCGAATCGGCAAAGGCCTTCACGGCTGCCTCAACGGTCTTGGTCTCATCAAGCACATAGAACTGATTGAGCAAGCAGCGGTCTTGATCCAATAGCGTGTTGTCGGCGACAAACCGATCCAACTTGCCAGGAACAATCTTGTCCCAAATCTTCTCGGGCTTGCCTTCGGCCTTCAAAACGTCTTTGATCGCGTCTTCAGCGGCCTTCATGACCTCTGGGGTCAACTGCAACCGACTGACATACTGAGGTACCGTCTTGAGCGGTTTGCCTAAACGAGCCAAGTCCTCATTCTCAGTCTTGATCCGATTGGCCATCGACTCAGTCTCGTTGGCGACGAAAGCCGAATCGAACTCGGAGTAGTGGAGAATCGATGGTTTCATCGCTGCAATGTGCATGGCAACTCCTCGGAAGAAGTCGTCTGCACCTGGCTTACCCCCATCTTTGAACGACAGGAGTACACCGATCTTGCTACCGGCATGGATGTAGCTTGCTAGCCGATCGCCCTTGAGCCGATGGAGCTCGGAAACAACGATCTTCTCACCGATCTTTCCGGTTTGCTCGACAAGCTTTTCGGCCACGGTCATCCCGTCGATCGATAGAGCATTGAGTTGCTCGACGTTCTCGACTTGATGATCGAAGGCCAACTTGCCGATTTGGTTTGCGAGTCCAGTGAAGCCTTCGTTCTTAGCAACAAAGTCGGTTTGGCAGCACAAGGCAAGCACAACGCCATGGGTTTTGTCATCGCTGAGGATCGTTACGACGCAGCCTTCGGTCGTATCCCTATCGGCGACCTTCTCAGCAACTTTTTGACCCTTCTTGCGAAGATACTCCAAAGCGCCTTCGTAGTCCCCGTTGGACTCTTGAAGGGCTTTTTTGCAGTCCATCAACCCTGCACCCGTTTGCTTGCGGAGATCTGCTACAGCCGTCGCGGAAATGTTAGACATTTGAATGATTTCTCCAATCAATGGATGGTTTGAATGCGTTAGTTCAAAGCTTCTTTTTCAGCAAGAGCAGCCATCTCAGAGACGGCATCCTTAGCTGCCGAAACCGGTGCTGCTTGCGGAACGGTCTTCATCAACTCTGGATTATCAGACTTGCCGGCCAAGACCGCGTCTGCCAATTGCTTGACGATCAAGTCGATCGAACGAATCCCGTCGTCGTTGCCTGGGATGACCAAGTCGACTTGGGATGGATCGCAATCGGTATCGATCAAAGCGACGGTTGTGATCCCTAAAGCCTTTGCTTCTCGAATCGCATTCTTTTCTTTCTTCGGATCAATGATGACAAGGCACTCTGGGATACGGTTCAGGGTTCGAATACCGTTTAGGTTTCGATAGATTTTGCGGTATTCTCGGTTCAGGGACGATTGCATCTTCTTGGAGTAACCGTTGATCTGTTCGCTGTTCATGATCGTCTCGAGTTCTTCCAACCGGCCCATCCGATCGCGGATCGTACGGAAGTTGGTTAGGCAACCACCGAGCCAACGCTCGGAGACAAATGGCATACCGCATCGGGTCGCCTCTCGTTGGATCACTTCGGAAGCTTGACGCTTGGTGCCGACAAAGAGAACCAAGGAACCACCCTGAGCAACTTGGCTCAAGTACTTCTTGGCTCGCAACATCCCGCGAAGCGTTTCGCGAATATCGATGATGTGAATGAGGTTCTTGCGACCATAGATATAAGGAGCCATTTTGGGATTCCACCGACTCACTCGGTGACCAAAGTGTGCCCCAGCCTCAATCAACTTACTAACTAGCTCGTTTGCCACGCTCGACTCCTTAATCCATGGAACCTCGACAAGACCCCTCTTCGATCGAAGAAAAGCCCGGTCGAACCCCAGGTAGGTTGGGCGAAATCCTGCCATGAAAGTCTTCGGCGGCAAAACCGAGAACCTACACAGGCCCGCCACGACGCGAGCCTTCGGCACTGATAAGATTTCGCAAGGTTTGTAAAATCGGTCGGTCGGAGTTGCTCTAACCCCTTACTTACCGCCTCTTTGCGGACAGAATTACAGCGTTTCTATCGGCCTAGTCAATCGTAAATCGCATCCTTCGGCTCCAATCCGACCCAAAATCCATAAAACCTTATGCAATCTACCGAAACTGTCGTCATCGTCGGAGCAGGCTGGACTGGCCGTCAAATCGCCGGCCAGATGCTCGCCTTTGGACTGCGGGTGCTGCTGTGTGACCCCCACAAACCCGCCCTCGAAGCCTCCAGAGAATGGATCCTCAAAAGCGTAGAACCCTTTGCCTCCGAAGGTTACTGGCCCAAGTCCTCAGCTCAAGTCATCACTTCGAACCTGGAACTACTGGAGCTCGAGACGCTTCTTCAAAGCCCCCCTGGCTCCGGAACGATCGAACTTGTTCTCGAAAGTGTGCCTGAGCAAGCGGCCCTCAAACGCCGAGTCCTCAAAGAACTCTCGGAGACCTTTCCATCCGAGACGATCCTTGCTTCGAACAGTTCCTATTTCGTTCCATCGACCTTCTCGCGACATGTTCGATCCCCCGAACGTTACGCCCACTTCCATTTCCACGTACCGATTTGGAAAGCCACGGTCGTTGACGTCGCGGCAGCACCACAGACATCCCAAAAGACACTCGATCGACTCAGCCGACTTGCAAAGAAGATCGGGCAAACTCCTATCGTTCAAACCGTCGAGAACAGCGGCTATATCTTCAACGCGATGCTCAAATCGGTCTTGCGATCGGCCCTCGAACTGCTCGATCGGGGTATCAGCGACCCGGCCCAAATCGATCTCGCTTGGACCAAAGCCACCGGCATGCCCACAGGTCCCTTTGGGATCATGGATCAAATCGGTTTAGACCTGATGCTCCAGACGATGTCCAATGCAAGGTTTGTCGAAGGCGATCAGGTTTGGTCGCCGTTGATTGCAAGAATCCAACCTCTGGTCGATGCCGGACACCTGGGTGTTAAAACAGGCCAAGGTTTCTTCAAGTACTAAGCGGCTCAGGGTCTCTTTAGGATTTGCGAATGAAATCTGCCGCGTAGCTTCGTACATGCTTTCCATTGAGTACATGGAATATCCTCAATTGCTGCACAGCGCTGTCTGAAAAATGAGACAACGGAACATGCACTAGCTTGCGGGAGTAGCGTTTAGCGATTTTTTTAAGTGCATACCCAGGTGGCGTTGGGCTTAGTAAAGCCACATGCCGTGATTCAGAGTGCATGCAAGCGGCGGCGACAAGGCGTTGTTCCAAGGTGTCGGTAAAATCCAACCGGGAGTCTTTCCAAATATCCAAAATGGGCCTCGGTGGATAGATAAACATCGAACCACCATAGGTCGCCATGGCAATGCCTGGACCAATCATCTGTTTGTTAAACGGAGTTGCATAAAAAGCCAACGTCGATTCTTCGGGATGTTCCGAGAACCAAGTCGCTCGCCAGGAGTATTCCCTCGGATCCGGTTCCGGATCAAAGATCATCACCGTGACGTTGACTTGGCCAATCGAGGGTGGATTGACCTTCACATACAAAGAGCCATCGTACCAATGCCGCAGCGTCTCACGCAGATCCAGGCCATCCATGATGCTCGTGGTGAACTTTTCGATCCGTGCCAAATCCGCTCCGAGGATTTGCCGAGCCCGCTCGGCGACTCGATTGCGAAAGCTCTCGATTTGTGTGTCCTCTTCAGGCCAAGAGCATTGCATGTAAGGATTCCAGCGACTCTCCCAGCGACGCTGATCCTTTTTCTCAACGCGACGCTTGAGCTCGAGCGAATGCCATTGGATTGGCGGACCGGGCAATCGCGAGATCAACTTGGCCCGCCCCCAACCTGGCAAATCTCCAACCCCAATCCCCATTCGCATCGTCTCTAAACCGTCCGGACCGTTTGCGATCGGATCATCCAGCGGATATTCGATGGCTGCATTGACCAGATGCATCGTGTAAGTATCCCCCATCATCTGCTGGGCGGATTTCGCAAGCGTATAAAAACTCGGTGTCATCCGACGCTCCAAAAGCGTTTGGTTCCGCACGTACTTTAAGCATTGCGAAATGAGCAAAGGGGTGATCTGCCGAGCGCGTCCTGCAAGTTCCTGTCGGTAACTGCTGCGGGCTGTAACAAAGAGCTCTTTGAGCCCCTGGGCAACAATCTGATCGTCATCCTGGAAGTCTTGACGAGCCAGCTCGACTAGACCTGTGATAAAGGGCAATTCCCCGAGAGCAAACAGATAACTGCGAGGATCGATCGCATACAAATCGGTCTCGTAAAATTCGTCTTGAGATTCCTCGTTGCTTGATCGCACTGGGCCATCATGAGCATCATCTGCCTTCTTCTTGTGGATCGCTTCTCGTAGCCATGGCCAAGCCTCCAGAGGGCAAAGAGCGACAATCGAACGGTAAGAGTTTCGCATGGCCAAAATCTTCTCGGCCATCGTGTCGATTCTTTCGATAAGATTCCCACCTCCGAGTCCAGCATCGGGAGGCGGTATGACTGGCAACATCGCTGCGCAAAAGCGTTCGAGGGTCGTGTGCCTGATCGCATAGCAATCGGCAAACACAGGCGAATGGTTTTCGATTTGGTCACTCTCTGAATCAATCCAAACAATCGGTTTGCGTTCCCCTAGAGCAAATCGGATCGCTGCAATGACCGCTTGGCAAGGATCGATCGGAACATAAGTCCCTCGAAGATCCGTTGTCTCTTGCGAATCATCCAATTCATCGAATCGGTCTTCCTGAGCACTAAGTCGTACCACGGCCGACAAGGCAGGCAGGCGCTTGACTCCGCGTATCACATCCGTGGCAAACGATGCTGGAAGCGGGACGGCTAGTGCGTCAAAAGGCCGAGTTAGGAGTTCTTTGCGAAGGGCGCTGGCATAAGCTCCACTGCCATGCACGACCGGGATCAACGTTAACCAACTGTCCAACGAAAAGACGCTCATCGAATCCTAGCTTGCTGGGTTTTGAACCACGGCTTGGGGTCATCCAAGTCGCAACTTGAGACTTGGACACTCTGTATGAGAAATCACGCACCATGATTTTCAGCATCCTCCAAGAGGATTCAAGTCACGACGTGGTTCGTTGGGTTCGGATTGAAGCTTTTACTTGCACAAACTTGATGGAAAAAGCAGGGCACGGGTTCTTTCAAGGCAAAAATTAAATTATGGCACACCCTTTTGGCACCCGGGTTGCTTAGCTTGTCTCGTGTCGCGAAGGCCTTGGTCAACCTTCTATTTAGGACGATCGTGAGCGATTGGCAAAAAGGGTTGGGAGGTCCTGGAACCGATTAGGGAAGTTGCGACTCTAATCGGTACCACGCGTTATTCCTGGGCGAGCTTGTTCGGTTGTGTGTGAGGGGCTCGTTTGGGAAGAGGCTGCCGGGGAGGGGACCATTTGTCTCCTCCCCGGTTTTTTTTGAACCGCTGACATCATCGTACCCAGGGCGGTCGCTGCGCTCTGCCCTGGGCTATCTCATGATGCCCCGTTGGGGCAATTCAGTCCTACCGTAGTGGATCTTGCGAAAGATCCCAGCGCTTGAGGTGACCGAGACAATCCATCGGGGGTGACGACGTAACGTAGGGTTCGTTACCACATCATCGCACCCAGGGCGGTCGCTGCGCTCTGCCCTGGGCTATCTCATGATGCCCCGTTGGGGCAATTCAGCCCTACCGTAGTGGATCTTGCGAAAGATCCCAGCGCTTGAGGTGACCGAGACAATCCACGGGGGGTGACGACGTAACGTAGGGTTCGTTACCACATCATCGCACCCAGGGCGGTCGCTGCGCTCTGCCCTGGGCTATCTCATGATGCCCCGTTGGGGCAATTCAGCCCTGCCGTAGTGGATCTTGCGAAAGATCCCAGCGCTTGAAGCCACCGTGAATACTCCGAAACGCCGAATCAAGGAGCTCTGTTCCTTGAAGGTCGCTTTCCAACGCGAATCGTTGACCAGAGCGAGCGGGAGATGTATCGTCAATACAGTCCATGGAATTAACTTCTAGGTAGAATGCTCTGCCCATGGAGCCGCCAAGCAGGTACGCCGTATCATTCGTCGACGCTACGAGGAGATTCCGGTCGACCAAATCAAAGTGATCAACTCGCGAGATCGCGAACAAAAGCAATTCGATAGGAATGTTTTGATAGGAATGTCGAGAGTATCAAAACGGTTGGGCAACCCAAGCCGATTCGAGTCAACGATAGGCATAAAGAAGTACTGTAAGTAACGATGCAAAACGATCTAAGCCAAGAGGCGCTGATAGCAATTGCGAGGCAAGCGGCTCAATTGAGCGACGAAAAACTTTGGCGTGCGTCGTTGATTGAACACAAAGGTAAGGTTTCCGTTTATTTCGAGAAAGATGAAGATGAAGTTGTTTTAGGCGGTGACGTAATTGTGGAAATTTCTAAAAAGGGAAAGGTCGTTCGAGTTACTGGTGGAAGATAGTAATGGACCTAGCGGCTTCACCTAAAGACTAACGCGCCATCAGTCAACGACAGTTCGCCAGAGCGGTGAACCGGTCCGGAGCGTAGCATCAATCCGAATGGATTCGATGGCGATCGATATTCTTCTTGATTGATGGCGGTAATTCCATGCTTTTTGCCAGCGAACGCACAGAGTTACCATTGCTATATTTAATATCGATAGAAGCACCGTGCTCTAATAGTGTAGCAACTACTCTGCTGTAGCTATCGAATCGAGTTGGTCCCGTGTTGGATGGTGTTGTCTCAATGGCCAGATGCAATGGAGTCTTTCCGAATGAATCTATCGCATTCGGATCAGCCCCCGCCAACAAAAGCAGATTCACAGTTTCGTCTAAGCCTTGTCTTGATGCCGCATGCAAAACCGTAAAATCGTCACCTGTTGGCGGCCCAGTGTATCCTCCTCGGACACGTTTAATAACACTGTCTACCTTCACTCCCTGCAAAATCAATAGCCTACAAAAAGCAGGTCGATCGATGCATTCAAGCAGAATCGGCAACCTGACACTCTCAGTATCCCCTTCAATGTCTGGGTTTAATCCTGCGATCAATAGCAACCTGAACGCTTCTTCATTTCCGCTCTCTACAGCTGCGATCGCGACTCTTCTTGCATCGGGAGAATCAACCCATTGTGGCTCTCTCAGCAAGTGCATCCGAATCGTATCGTTCTCTTCGAGATAAGTGCTTGCATACAGCGATATGGACGTGAGTGTTGGCCGGAGGAAGTCAACCATTTTTCGATATTCAGTTCGTTGCTCGGGGGATAGCGATTTTTCGCGGGACAATCGAGCGAATTTTTCGACTGCGTCCTCGCCTCTAAATTGAGTCGAGATATCGGCCCTACTATCGAGAAGTGCCTTGAGCATGATCATGTTTCTGGCTAAATGGATGGGGCGTGCTCCAGAACGAGATAACTCATTCACATCTGCCCCCTCGGCTAGCAAAGACTTTACTCTCTGAATGTCATTTTCGCGTACAGCTTGGCCTAGCACTCCATACCTATCTGTCTGACTATAGGCATTCTGTGGCGCAAGAACCGTAGATAATAACACTGCAAAAAGAAACCAGTTCGGGTTCATAGTGAGGCACCTTTTAATTTGTTCCTCGGTTACTTCTCAGTATCTGTGCTTGGGAAGAGCGTCTCTTAGCAACCAGACTAACGCATCCCCAATGGTTCATAATTAAACCGTCTGGCTACGACGACGATCGGTTGCGAATCAATTCTTGGAGGTTTTCGGCACGTTGCCGAAGTTCCTCTAAGGACTTGCCTCGAAGCTCGGCATCGGAACTTATCTGCATTTGCAATAGATTTTCCAAAGTCCGAATCAATTCGATTCTGACACGCGCCTCACCTCGCGCCTCACCTTCAATCCTTCCTTTTGCCTCGCCTTCTTCGAACGCTGTTTGGATTCGAGTGTTCTCATCGAGCTCCCATTTCAGCCGTGCATCGTAATGTCGGCGTTGGTCCGGCGTTCGTGAAATCATCTCTAGCACTCCTACGGCTCGTTTAAAAACGGGATCTGGCAATCGATCTAGCAACTCCTTGACGGTCGATCCTTCCGCCTGTATGCCAGATGCACCCGCTTGCTGGTCTAAAAAAATCAAATACCCATGTCGGCAAGTCGTTCGGCAACCATCGATAAAGTCCGCGTCCATTCGGGATGATCGGCTTCCAACTGCTCGATCCAATCGCTCAAACGCTCGGAGATCCCCGTACTGTGCAACGGCTCATGCTTGGTTCTATCCAATGCTTGTTCGATGTCGTTGGCCAATTGCCCCAGTTCGCCAAGCGTCTGCTCATCGAGAGATCCAGGATCGGCCAACGATGCTCGCAATTTCGACAACGCCTCGTGAAGTGTATCGGTCATGATTTCTTTCCTATCCAAAAAACGAAACGATCAAAGCAAAATTTCCCGCACCACTCGGCCCGCGACATCCGTGAGCCGATAGTCGCGACCTGCATGCCGATAAGTCAATTTCTCATGATCCAAACCAACACAGTGCAACATCGTCGCATGCAGATCATGGGTATGAACTTGCCCCTCCAACGGCCCGATTCCATACTCGTCGGACTTCCCATGGACGATCCCACCCTTGATTCCCCCTCCGGCCATCCACGAGGAGAATACCAAGTTGTGATGCTCTCGTCCCGGATGATCGGCCGTCTGATGGAACGGAGTTCGACCAAACTCCGTCGTCCAAACCACCAGCGTTCGCTCAAGGAGCCCGCGAGCCTTTAAGTCTTGGAGCAAACCACATATCGGTCGATCGATCATCTTGGCTAGCCGCTCGTGGTCTTGCATGTTTCCATGCGAATCCCAATTCTCGGCGCTATTGGATCCAGTGTCGATCAACTCGATGAATCGAACCCCGCGCTCGGCCAATCGCCTTGCGATCAAACATTGCCAACCAAAACCTTTGGTCTGCCCACGTTCCAACCCATATAGATCGAGTGTGGCTTGGGTCTCGGATGTCAAATCGAAAGCCTCGGGGGCCTGCATCTGCATCCCAAAGGCGGTCTGAAAACTGCGCATCCTGGCCTCGAGCACCGGATCGAGCGGACTACTGCGAACACTCCTGGCATTGAACTTCTCAAGCAGCTCAAGCTCCAGTGTCTGCTGAGCAAGGCTGCCGACTCTTGGTTTCAAATGCGCAAGCGGCTCATCGCCCGGCATGACATGGGTTCCCTGATGGCATCCAGGCAAAAAATCGCTCCCCCAACACTGAGCACCGGCATAAGGAGGATTGGGTGCCAAGACAACAAAGGACGGCAAATTTTGATTGACCGTTCCAAGCCCATAACTGACCCAAGCCCCATGACTGGGGCGAGCAAATTGAGCCGAACCGGTATGAGCAGCCAGTGTTCCTTTGTCATGCCCATCGCTATCGCATACCATCGCATTGAGCACGCATAAATCATCCACGCAGCTCGCAAGCTTCGGGAATAACTCGCTAACCCAAGTCCCACATTGTCCATGCTGAGAGAACGACCACCTCGGCTTGATCAAATAGCGTTCAAATGCACCTGGTTTATTGAGCCAGCGCGAAGCTGTTACCTTATTACCATGGTCTTGATAGAGCTTTGGTTTGTGATCCCAAGTATCGACATGGGAGACTCCGCCGGTCGAATAGATAAACACAATGCGATCGGCTTTGGGTGCATAATGACCCGCCCTCGGAGTCAGCGGATCGGAGGACTCGTGCGAGAACGAGAATGCTTGGTCGGTTCCTGAGAGCAAACCAGCAAAAGCGATCCCTGCAAGCCCTCGGCCTGAACCGAATATCCAATCGCGACGGTTGTTTTGCATCAGGACTTCCTATCAATCGATGTACAAAAAGGAGTTGCTCGTCATCAGCACACGACACAGCGCACTCCAAGACTTAAGCTCGGTATCGCCCACCGCAACTTGCGTATCGCCCACCGCAACTCGGGCCTGTTGCTCCGAGTAAGCATTGAGAAAATCCAAGCACTCTTGGTGCTCTTGATCGCTCGGTGCTCGACCGAGCGTCTTCTTATAAAGCTCTCTCAATCGGTTCGACTGATCCTGTGTGGATTCTGTAAGCTGTTTGGCTAGGGACTCACTAGCAAGATGCACCAAGGGCGAATTCATCAGGAATAACGATTGGGTCGGTGTCGTCGTCGGCTTGCGCTCATCGACACTGAGGTTCGGATCCGCACCGTCAAAGAGGCTCAAATAAGGGTTCTTGCGATTTCTTTGTTGCATCAGATACACGCTTCGATGCTTCGAATCGTAGACACCGTGGAATGGATTGTGGATCGTAAAACCCCAAGAATCGACAGGTGGGAACGGATGCTCCTTTGGAATGTTTCGATCGAGCAAACCGCTGATGCTCAATATTGAATCACGAAGGGATTCAGCATCCATCGGACGCTTGGCATACCTCCAGAGCAATCGGTTCTCGGGATCTTGCTCCATGGCCTTTTGAGCCGACGGATGCTCCTTTGCGTCCATCGTACCATTCGCTAGATGGTAAGTCCTCGAGAGTACAATCAGACGGTGCAGAGCCCGCACGTCCCACCCCGACTCGATGAATCGGCCTGCGAGGTATTCCAGCAATTCCGGATGCGAGGGTTCGGAGCCGCGCGACCCAAAATCGCTCGTGGTCGAAACCAATCCTCGCCCAAAGTGCCAGTGCCACAAGCGATTAACAAACACCCTCGCAGCAAGCGGACTAGTTGGATCGGTAAGCCACTGGGCTAACTGACGCCGACCACTTTGGCCAGCTTGTTGATCGACCCGATGACCCCCAAGGACCCAAAGGTATCCCCTAGGAACCTCTTGATCAAGCTTGCTCGGCTCACCTCGCAACTGAATCCTGGCATCAACCGATACCGCTTCGCTAACTCCATAAGCGACCGGATAAAGTACCTCGGCGGCGATGTTGGTTCGCTGGGTCTGAAGTTCCTTGATCTGCTGGTCCAAGACCGCAATGGCCTCCTGGTTCGCAGGCGTTTGGTTTGGCCTTTGGAAGCTAGCAGACCCAAGTGGAGCGAAGGGCTCTGTGTCGAGTCCAAGGTTATCCAGATCCCGTGTCACCACAGCGCCTGGCACATGCCCGAAACCATCGCAGATGAACGTGTCGGCGATTCGATCCCAGTTCGTTGGCAAGGCCGTCTTGGGGATCTGCAAGTCGAAATCCTGACTAGCGATTCCTCCGACCCAGCTCAGATCCGTCGGATCAAGCTTCACTTGCAAATGGTACCATTTGTCCGGCTCCAAGTTGCCGATGACTTTCCATTGGCCAGCATCCTTAATCGCGAATTCGTTCTTCGAAATGCTGCATTCGATCGCGGTCGACTCGATCACCCCTCGACCTAAATACAGCCGACAGGATCCCTCGGGTTCTTGCGAGTTATCGGACAACTTGGGGATTCGAAAATCGATTGTGAAAAACAATGGTTTGTCAATCAAAGTCGCTTTTTGCCCAAAGACGTAACGTACACCTTCGTAGGGTGTACCTGAGCCGATACGTACCCCGCGACTCCCCTTGCCAAAGACATGATCAAAAGGACTTTGAGACTCGGCAGTGACCTGATTTGGGCCCGCCGAGAGCCAAGCCTTCGTCGGTGGCTTGCCAATCTCCTGAGATTCAAGATCAAGATCGATTCCACCTGCGTGGAAGCTTGGGTCTAACTTGGCTCGTTGTCGCTGTGCGGTTTGAATCGATGCATCGATCGATTGCAGTCGGGAGGCTCTTTGCTCCTCGAGTTCACCAACTCGCTGCGGTGGCAGCAAAGCTGGAAAATTCGCAGGACGCTTATGCTCCTCCCCACCAGGAAACGCCCATCGAGTGCTCTTCAAAATGCCATACAGACCATAGTAGTCCTGCATGCTGATCGGATCGTACTTGTGATCGTGGCACCTCGCACATCCAATCGATAGACCCAAAATGGATCGACCAAGCGAATCGATCACGTCAGCAAAATCCAAGTGCTCAAAATCGGCATTTGGTGCATACCCATAGCGTTTGCCAACCGCTAGAAAACCCGTTGCTGTTACCAAGTCAGCGTATTGCTCATAGCTATTGGCATTCGCATCAGAGGTACCATCGGCTACGAGATCTTGAGCATACAGATCCCCTGCAATCTGCTGGCGAAGAAACTGATCCCATGGTTTATTGCGATGGATCGATCGGATCACCCAGTCACGGTACTTGTAAGCCTCTCGGACCGGATAGTCCGCTCCGTCTCCGGCGGTGTCTGCATACCGTGCAACGTCTAGCCAATGACGTCCATATCGCTCGGCATGCTCATAGGAAGAAAGCAATCGATCCACGATCGCTTCCTCGGATGCTTGGGTACTATCCGCCAAGTAATCATCGATTTGCTCGGGGGATGGAACCAATCCGGTAAGATCGAGAGTTAATCGCCTGAGCCAAACCTCATTGCTTGCAAGCGGAACCGGTTCGAGTTCGTTGGCCTCAAGTTTTGCAACGATGAACTGATCGATCGGATTCCATACCCACTCGGGGTGCATCACTCGAGGCGGCTCGATGGAATGGATGGGTTGAAAAGCCCACCAACTGCGAGCCATCTGTGGATCCATGCCCCCGAGTCGCGGAGCCTGATCCCGAGGATCAAATGCACCTTGGAGAATCCACGTTTCAAGATCCCGGATCTGAGACTCCGAAAGTTTTTTGCCGCTTTCGATAGGTGGCATCGGACTTGTTCCATCCAAGTGTCGAACGGCTTGAATCAGCAAGCTCTCGGAGGGCTTGCTCGGAACAATCACAGCGCCTGAGTCACCACCTTTTTGCCAACCTTCGCGAGAATCCAGCAAAAGTCCACCACTGGACTTTTGCGTTGCTAGCGAATGACAGCTTTGGCAATGATCTACAAAGATGGGACGAATGCGAGACTCGAAAAAATCGGTATCGCCAGAAGCTTGCTCGGTCTCTTGTGCCAAACCCAAATGGCTAGCTAGCAATCCAATCGACAGAAGGGACAGACCGACGAACTTGTTGGGAAATAGCTTGCTCATGGAACCCAATTATAACTCGACGATCGCGCGTTTCGGTGCCGGGCACGAAATCCGGATGAATTGCTAGCAATCGACAGTTTTCGGGCGGTTGGTTTCGGCCTCGAGAGAACGAAACCGAAAAGCCCTCGTAATTGCTACAGCTTATCTCATGAAGCGAGCCAAGATTGCCGATTTGCCAAGAGAAGCAAGGGGATGCAATGATCGAGCTTTTCGACCACAAAGCTACTGAAACAATACGAAGCGGTGCTGCTTGTTTTCGGTCTGGTTTGCTTTTGTGGATTGTTATGGTTCTTGGGGCCACATTTCTAGGGTGTGGATTTGGACCCCGCTCGGTGGTTCAAACGCGGTTGGCTTACAACGAAGCCGTCAAGACGACTTCTGAGGAACAGTTCCTCTTGAACATTGTTCGCTTGAGGTACACCAACACGCCAAGTAGTCTTGCGATATCCAATATTGCTGACCAACAGGAGTTGGCGTCGGAACTTCAAGCGATCCCGTTTTTTGTACCTGGAGCAATCGATGGTTTTCGCGCCGCGGCCTTGCCTCAAGCGACCTTGACGCGGGCCTCTCGTCCTACGCTCAGCTACACCCCCTTGGACGATGAGGAATACACACAGAGGCTCTTTACCCCTATTTCGCTAAACGGAGCGTTTTATCTTTCGCGAACCACCTGGCCGATCTCCACGGTCTTTCGACTCTACTTGGAAAACTTAAATTGGGTGTCTAACGCCGAGACTGCAAGTGGTCCGACGCCAAGGTGTGCTCCGGAGTACGCTCAGTTTCTCGAAGGGATCCACGCTCTTCAGGAGTTGCAAGATTTGCAACTTGTGCAGTTGTACTTCAATTCGGAGGAACAGGTCGTCGGTGGGCCTTTCGAGAACCCAGCCAATGCAGCTGATATGGTGCTCAAGGCCGTCGAGATGGAACTCGATGTTCGCCACGATGAACGCGGATATGCGCTGATCAAAAAATCCAGTCAACCGATGCTTGCGATCGATCCAGCAGCCAAGGATCAGCCGGCTTGGGATACCTTTTGCAGATGCTTCCATGTCGATCCGACAGCAAGTGAGCTAAAGATCACCTCAGAGGAACTAGCTCCGTTTCAAAATGCCGAGTCTGATAGCAAGCTCACCGTGCTGGACTTGGAAACTCGATCCTTATTGCAAGTCCTTTTCTTTGTCTCGCATGGGATCGAGATTCCGAGCGAACACATCCGAGAAGGCAAAGTCCCGATGACTTGCAATCCCGATGGAACAGCCTTCGATTGGATGCAGGTGATGGATGGGCTATTTCGGATCCATTGCACGAAGTCCAAAAAACGTCCCGAACAAGCTTATGTTTCGGTATTCTACGAGGGCTACTGGTACTACATCGATCAGCGAGATCGAGACACCAAGGCGACCTTCGCGCTGCTCCTGGAGGTTTCGCGATTGGAGTTGCAATCGGCGGAAGCCAATGCGCCTCTTTTAACGCTACCGCTTGGTAGGTACGGGCAGGTTCGCCGAAGATAAAGAGCTCGAGACCGACGCTAATTGATGAGCGTTCGAGCAAGATTCGATAGCTGGCGCATGCTGTCGCAAAACGCGGAGAACTGCATCTTCTTTCGAAGCGAATCGCTCAAGGATCTCCCCCCGACAACCAACATCGTTCCTTGCGGTAATTCTTTTGAGAAGTGGTCGAAGCGATTCAAGAAGTCGTGATCCGACTCGATATGAGATACGCTTAGCCAAAAGATTTTGGGGCGGTATTTTGCTATCGCGGAGGACATCGATGTGAATGGAACACCGGAACCAAGGCTGATTGTTCGCCAACCGGCCTCTCTGAAGATCATCTCGATGAGTTGATTGGCTACCTGGTAGTTATCTCCCTCGGATGTCCCTCCCATGGCTAGAGGAGCCTCGGGTATGGGGTCGGAGATCAAGCGTCTGAGTTCATGGATGAGTCGAATGCAGATCTCGCAACCGCGTCGCTCTTGATAAACATCGGCTCGTCCGCATTCCCACATTTCACCGATGACGCGGAATGTGGGAGCCATCAGATCGTCAGCCACGCTGGCCATGTTACCGTGAATCGCATACCAGGAACTGATGACCTTGCGGCATTGGGATTCGTCTCCGGCAAGCAGTGCTCGCTCGAATTGCGACTGCAGAAAAGGTGCGTTGGCAATCGAGGGATCCTCTCCAACACGATCAGCGCGAACACTGAGTTCCTCGATCGCGTCCCGCTCGAGTTGGCGATGGTCGCTAAGTCCAATCGCAGAGGGATCGACGATCCGACGATTCGTCGATTCGAGGAACTCCATGAGGTGTTCAAGCGGGATTCTGCGATGCCCACCGTGGGTTCGGCCTGTGCGAATGACACCCCGGTCGCACCATCGTTTTACCGACGATTCGCTAACCTGTAAGGCTTGAGCAACCTGCTTGGGGCTAAAACTGTTCTCCAAGTTCATTGTTGTTTTTCGGAAACTTTCATGACGTCCGTTTCCCCTCCGACCGAGCATCCGCTTCGGTTTTGTAAACAAACCCGTAACCAATTCTCAACTTCCCAAATCTCGTTGTAACGTAATCGATCCACCTTATTTTCCTACCTTGTCAACCGTCAAAGGGGGGCTTTCTTTAGGTTCGACCTGACGATGCTTTGAAAAAACAAAACAATGCGTTGATTTGGCAGAAAACCGGTCACACAAATCGTCCAAATCATTAAACCGACTGAACGATACGATCGTAGGGCAAAATACGCGATGATCAAGCCAGGAGAGGCCAAACACCTTGAAAGTCCTAGTTTTGACCGATGAAAACCAAGTAATAATTCAATTTTACCCGAATCTTGGTCAATCTCGGAAAATTCCGATCGAGCGTATTGCACCTAGATCGAAAGAACGATATAAACAAAACGAATGAACGATTTGAACGATTTACGTTGTTTGGCGACCGATTTATCGGTTGTCTGAAGAGTGCAAAACGTCCACCCTCTGTGTCAAACTCTCAAAAGGCGTTGAAATGGTCAAGTTGCTAAGCAAGCCGGTGGCAAAGAAATCCGCAGCGAAGTCAGAATCCAAGTCCTCCGCAAGCTCTTTGGTCTCCAAGGCAGCGACGAAGGCTGTGAAGGTCAAGACCGTTTCACCAAGACAAAAGAGGGCAAAGACCTCCTCTGGTCTGCCGACGACCTTTCAATGCAAAGCCTTAGAGGATTCCTTCGTTCATTACTGCCAGTTGGTTGCACCCGAAATCAAGTCGATCGAGGATCTCGCAGTGGCGGTCAAAACCCATTTGAGTCAAGAAATCGACTTCATGGGCAACGCCGATTTTTCGGAAGCGTCCATCGAGTCTGTGCTTTTTGCCGATGAGCGCCTACTGCCAATCGCTTCGGAGGAGCTCCGACGGGTCAAGACGCCTGATCTCCCGGCTCACTTAGCCCGCCTCTGCGAAACGAAGTTACTGACTCCTGCAGAGGAAGTTGAGACCTTCCGCCGCATGAATTTCTTGCGATACAAAGCCAATCAACTCCGAACAGAGCTCAAAGAGAGCGAATCTTCCGATTCGGCAAAACTTCAACTGGCAAATGGTTGGGTTATCAGGAGGATCGAAGCTCTACTGAAAGCTTCTGATTGGTACCGCGATCGACTCGTGAAATCAAACATGCGGCTGGTGATCTCTATCGTCAAAAAGTTCGTCAATGGCCACAATGGCTTCGATGATTTGCTCAGCGATGGGATCATCGCCTTGATGAGAGCCGTCGACAAATTCGATGTGGGGCTCGGTTACCGATTCAGCACCTACGCAACTCAGGTGGTTCGCCGAAATTCCTATCGCCGAGTCATGGAAAAACAGAAGGAGCGTCAGCGTATCACCTTGAGCGTTCATGATCCAGGGATCGATATCAGTGACGAGCATCGAAGTTCAGGGATGAGCGAAACCCGATGGGAAGCCCTCCGAGGCAGGTTGTCGACCATGCTCGATAAGCTTGACCGCAGAGAGAAACTCATTATCCGAGCGAGGTTCTCCCTTGGCGGCCACAGGAACGTTCAAACACTTCAGAAATTAGCCGACCGTTTGGGCGTCTCTAAGGAACGAATCCGCCAACTCGAAAAGAGAGCCTTGGATAAACTCCGCGATATGGCCGACTTGTCGCCTATCCCTGAAGTGGAAGTCTAATACTAAGAACGGCATGCTTTTTAATCACTCGAGCCAATTCCCTTTTCCGGTCGAACGGGTTTTTGGTTACCATGAGCAAGCCGGTGCGATCGACAGATTAATTCCACCTTGGGAAAGAACTTTTGTTCTTGAGAGCAAAGATTCCCTCCGTGTCGGTTCGATTGTAAAGATCAAGAACAAGGTCGGCCCCTTCTCGCAGAACTTGGTTGCTGAACATACCGAGTACAGACCAAACGAACTGTTCGTCGATGAGATGCGTTCCGGGCCGTTCTCGCGTTGGAAGCATCAACATCTTTTTGAATCGATAAGCGGTGTCAGTTCGCGTCTGACCGACCGTATCGAAGTTGGACTCCCGCTGGCACCCTTGGGAAATATCCTAAGTGGCTGGGTGCAAGCCAAACTCGAATCGATGTTTCGATTCCGCCATCGAATCACTTTGGACGACCTGCAGTTTGCCGACCAACTCAGTCAACTCGGTCACAAGCCCGCAGAAAAGCCGGTCAAAATTGGTATCTCAGGAAGTTCCGGTTTGATTGGACGCAGAACGATCGAACTGGCCCGTGTTCTCGGGATCGAAGTGATTCGTTCGGTTCGCTCTGAGAGTAAGCAGCAACAAGTTCGATGGCCTAGGGGTGTGAAAACAGTTCAAGAAGAGTGCATTGAAGAAATCGAAGGCCTCGATGCTTGGATCCACCTAGGCGGGGTGGGGATCGCGGATCGACGATGGAACGAACAGTACAAACGAGCCATTCGGGATTCTCGAATCGAGTCGACTCGACGAATCGTTGAGCGACTCAGTAAGTTGGAGCGACCCCCGAGAGCCTTTGTGTGCGCGTCGGGGGTTGGCATTTACGCAGATCGCCAAGACGAGATCCTCGATGAATCGTCTTCGGTGGATCGCTCTGTGACCAAAGACGATTTCTTGGCCGAGGTTGCTCGGCAGTGGGAATCGACGGCCAGAAACTATGAAAGTTTCGGTCGAGTGGTTTTAGCAAGATTTGGAATTGTGCTCCATCCACGCTCTGGTGCGCTGAGCAAGATGCTTTTACCGTTTCGCATGGGTATCGGTGGCCCGGTGGGATCCGGCAAGCAGTACTGGCCTTGGGTTCATGTTGACGATGCTGCCAGCATCTTGCTTTTCTTGGCGTTAAACCCACAGTGCTCGGGGCCGATGAATGTCGTTGCCCCAGAGTGCTTACCCAACCGGGATTTCAGTCGAGTGCTTGCACGAGTTCTGCATCGACCTAGTTGGATCTCTACACCAGCCTTTGCACTACGGTTAGGTTTGGGTCAGATGGCAGATCCGTTATTGTTATCGAGCGCACGGGCCATTCCGTCGGGATTGCTTTCGGCAGGCTACAAATTTCGATTCCCGACGCTCGATGCGGCGCTTGATAATTTGCTCGGGTGCCGTCGTCAAGCGAATTGATTGAAGGCATCTGTTTCGATCTATGTTGTGTTGGCCCTTCGGGCCTGAAAACCAATTTAGGTTGAGAGGCTCTCCGGCTGTTTCAAGCCTGGAGGGCTGACACAACAAATGGGGACGCATGGTTGATGGGGGCTTTTTCGATCCATGTTGTCGGACCTCTGGGCCTTTGCATCTTTTTTGTCAGGCCACCGTGGCCTTACGGACCCCGGCAGAGGGTATGTCGGCCCTCTGGGCCTGAAAGCCAATTGGATATTCAAACCAATTCACGGCTTCCCCAAAGGGTGTCTTGAGTCTGAAAACCCTCTGGGCGGAACTTGCTCATCTTCGTGGAAACGCCGCCGCACTCCTGTGCGTTGAACCAACGCGCCCGGACCCGCATGCTGTGGTGGTGTGGGGAGGGTGCCCGGCAACGGGCAGGCTTACCCGATTAATGCCTACTTCCTGTCTTGGAGCAAGTCGCGTTCGACAACGATCGATGGAAACCATCAACGATCTCATGAATTCCACCAAAGTAGACCAGAGATTCGATGTCCGAAAAAATGCACGATCGAAAGTAGTCACCAAGACCGAGACTTTGACGCTCATAAAACCAATAGCCGTCTGCAACATCGGCTTCAGCACCCGAAGAGATCCCAACTTTCATTTGCCAAGTTTTTGCAGCCGCTCTTTGGCCTCGGACCAAGGCGAAACCGACATGCGCCCTTCTTCGATTTGCTTCTGACGCTCTTTTAAAATCGCGAAATGCCATTCAGGGGATCGAACATCCCCTGATTGATGGCACAGATTGTCCCAAACCTGTTCAAGCAGTTGGATTTTCTCACCAACAGACATCGTGTTGAGTGGCAATTCATGTGACATATTCATATTCTCCCATAACATCGTAGCAGATTTCATCGGACTCGCCAAATGCGGCTAGGGGGTCGCGAGCAGAACGGCGGCGGTAACCGGGCCGCCGCCAAGACTATGATTTTGGGTTTCGCGCGATCGGCTGCTCCGGTTCACCGCTTGGATACGACCGTCATGGGCATTGGTTTGTGGGGTTTAAGTCCCCTGTGCGAGATAGGAATCTCTAAAACATCAGTATACCAAATGACTACTTCAAGGGAACAAGCACGAGGTGAGGGCAACTGCGGAAGGGTGACCGAAATTGCTCATCTTCGTGGAACCGCCGCCGCACTCCTATGCGTTGAACCAACGCGGCCGGACCCGCATGCTAGGTGGTGTGGGGAGGGTGCCCGGCAACGGGCATCCTTACCCGATTTCGTGATTCTTCTCATACTCGGTTCCGACTCATTAAGGCGGTATTAGTACTCGATCGACTCTTAGAGTTCATGATAGTGTATAGTACAGTTAATTGGTAAGCACAAAGCGTACCCATATCACCGCGACGACAAGCGATCCAAGTAGTATAGACAGCAATGAGAAACCAATGGTCGCGTATATGCGCATAACGCGAAGACAACGATAGCAAAAAAACTGTCTAGTGATTGGTGACGCGGGGAATCTTTCCAGCAGCCGATAAATCATTAGCTTCGATCGTCCCTCGCGATACTCTCCACAACGTTCGCAAGTGCCAACGTGAGATTGAGCGTTTGGATCGAGGTCCGTCACGTTGGTTTAACCTTCTTCATCACGAACGACCGCGATGACCGATGTCGCGGCAAAAAAAGTTCCCACCAAAAATCGGCCGACCCGCGACTTCGGTCCATCGCTTTGTTCGTCCGGTTTTTCAAGGATTGAATTAGGTAGCAGGAATCCCGTCCTTGTCCCGTTAAATTCTATTTGTAAAACATCGTAAAGAACAACCATGCGACACCACAGAACGAAACGATTTGAGCAATCGTAAAGGTTTTTTTGTAGTGATCAGGCATGTCCAGATCTGTGAGCTTCCGCTGATTCAGGATTATCCGAACAACAATATACGCGATCAGTAATCCAAAGTATGCGACGGAGATCAAGTTTCGGTCGATATCTGTGCTAGTCATGAAGAACCAAAAGGCTCCGACAAGTGCAAGCAACGGGATCATCGAGTACGCACGAGTGCGAGAAAATCCATCCATAAGACGAAGCTTCTGGTCGGGCTCAAGTTTCCGATAGCCCGATTCATTGATGAACCGACTTGCTACGATCGCAGCAAGAAGTGCTACGAACCCGGACATTTCCATCGTGTTCTCGTTTCTTTGAAGGACGAACGACCGCGATCACCGATGTCGCGGCGAAAAAACTCACTATCAGTAAACGGCCGACCCGCGACTTCGGTGGATCGCTTTGTTCTGCCATTACTGCACTTCACTTTGGCGCCGCATTTAGAACCTTTTCATCGTACCGCGTTAAGTCAACAGCCTCTGAATCGTCGAACCATTTACGAATGTGCGACCATACCCGCACGGCTCTCGCAGGTTCACGCAGACGTGACGTGTCTCCGTTGGCCCAATTCATTAGGAAGTGAATGTGCACAGTATGTGATTTCGAACCGCAGCTTATCGTAATTGTTTTCGTGCTTCCGTCCGCAACAATTTCACCATAGTCTTCACCCATTTCAAAGAATCTTTCCTCTTCCAAAACAGCTATCAAATTGTCAATCTGTTGTTCATCGATCGTGAACATCCTCGTTACTGGTTTTGGAAAAGATTCGATCGTCAGCGTCGCGGTTCTGTTTTGGTCAACATTCAACGTCCAAGGCCAACCGCGGGCGAATCGACCATCGATTTTGACGTTTAGCGAAAGAGGTCCCGTTAGCTTGCTTGTGATTTCAGCATCTTGCTTAGGCTTCGAGCATCCGCATAGCATCAACAGAATCGCGATCGTCATTGGCAAGTACATTTGTGTATAGCCTTTGCTTACCGGCAGAACGATTAAAATCACCCAGTTGGCCAAAGTGATCGCGACGTTGAGGAAGCACCCGATGGCCAACTTGGGTGCATTTTTTTGTTCGTCGCTACTTGCGTGAATTCTGCGTCCGAATCCATTGAGCCAGTGATGTCATTACGGTTTCATCGCCCACTATAGCGTCATCATCCCATCCTGCGACAGTTGGGTCGTGTTCGTTCCCATTCTTTTCGATATATTCGCGTCTCTCATCGATTTGAGTTTCCGCGTGAGCAAGCCCCATTACAGCGACGGCGTTTCGTAATGCCGTTGCTGCACCATGTTTGCCAATCCGATCGTATGCCGAGGCAAATTCCTCGTATGGCGTTTTATTGGGCCAATCGTTCTCGAAAAAGTACGTGAAACCACCGTTGTCAATTACGCCTTGTGCAGAGTACACCAGCACGATTGTTTTCCATGGTTCTGGTAAGCGAAGCGGATCGCTATCAACGCTTTCCAGCCGCTCGAATGCCTCGGTGCTAAGTGCGGAGAGAAAAGATTCGTCATCCATGTGGGGTTGATGCTCCGATCGACGAACGACCGCGATGACCGATGTCGCGGCAAAAAAAGTTCCCACCAAAAATCGGCCGACCCGCGACTTCGGTCCATCGCTTTGTTCGTCCGGTTTTTCAAGGATTGAATTAGGTAGCAGGAATCCCGTCCTTGTCCCGTTAAATTCTATTTGTAAAACATCGTAAAGAACAACCATGCGACACCACAGAACGAAACGATTTGAGCAATCGTAAAGGTTTTTTTGTAGTGATCAGGCATGTCCAGATCTGTGAGCTTCCGCTGATTCAGGATTATCCGAACAACAATATACGCGATCAGTAATCCAAAGTATGCGACGGAGATCAAGTTTCGGTCGATATCTGTGCTAGTCATGAAGAACCAAAAGGCTCCGACAAGTGCAAGCAACGGGATCATCGAGTACGCACGAGTGCGAGAAAATCCATCCATAAGACGAAGCTTCTGGTCGGGCTCAAGTTTCCGATAGCCCGATTCATTGATGAACCGACTTGCTACGATCGCAGCAAGAAGTGCTACGAACCCGGACATTTCCATCGTGTTCTCGTTTCTTTGAAGGACGAACGGCAGCCGTTCAGCCAGCGGCGGCAAGTAAAGTTTCCATTAGGACTCGGTCGCCCCGCCGCTTGGCTGCAACGGTTTGTTCGTCGATCGATCATCGGTCCACACCGTCGAGGATTCGATGACTGTACCTGCTAGTATATCCACTGACAGGTGACGAGTTTCAGCAAAACTGGCGAGCTCTTTCGCAATCGGTCCAAATATATCTCGAATTGACTTTGACACGAGGACGAACTCGAAACCTCCTGACATCTGAAGCACAAGTTGCAATTCGCGCCTGCATTTGAGCCCATCGCCATCGGGACCAACAACATCGCAAACTGCATACAGATCATCGAGCTTAAAGTCCTTACGGAGACGAGCAACATGAATCAACTTTGAGGCAGTATCTACAACAAGTATCGGCGATTTGACAAGGAAACGGCGGATAATCGGTATGTACAAGGGCCATCCTGCAACAAGTAGCCCCAGAATCGTACAAGGGACATAAGCGATTGGTCCCGGATCCAGCTGCCAACAAAAATAGATAAAGTATGCCCACATTAGGGACAGAAGGAGTACCTTTAGCGACACGCTGATCCAGCTAATGGGCTTGAGGGATAGTTCGATTTTCTGGTCCGAGCAAACAGTCTCAACATCTCGGAATAGGCCATAGCTCCGCCCCAACGTCCGGAACGCTTTTGCATCAAGAGTGGACATGGATCTTCATCGACGAACGTTGCCGTTGACCGGGCCGCCGCCAATCAACATTGACTTCACAAACGACGCGATCGGCGGCTCCGCGTCCAACGCTTTGTTCTGCCTTCATTCGGTTTTGAATTCGATGCCGGCAACGTTCTCCTCGGGAATCCATAGCGAACGGCCAGACTGAAGCTCAACGATAAGGTAGTCCTGGACAATTCGGGCAGGCCGATTGGCAAGTTCCACATTCGGTATCGTATTAATCAAAGTCACGTTCTGAATCGTTCCTGATTTGATGCTCGATGTTCGGCCCCCAAGCACAACCTTGTATCCAAACGGAATACCAAGAAACACCAACGCGATGATTCCAATTGGAATCAGAAAGCCAAGTATCGCGTCAAGCGGCGATTGTTTTGGTGGAGTGTACGTGGTCGGCGGCTTTTCATTAAATTTCTTGTAACAAGGCGCACAGTATCCGTCGTACGATTCCGCAGTTGTCGCGAGGATCGTTACGCCGCAAGATTCACATTGCACCTTCTCTGTATCAGGCATTCAAGTGTCAGGCCTCAATGGCAGAACGTCTACCGTCACCGAGCATCCGCAAGTGAGGTCTCAAAAGTCAAAAACGCCCGACCGGATGCTTCGGTGCACGGTTTTGTGTACGCCCGTCATGGGCATTGGTTTGTGGGGTTTAAGTCCCCTGTGCGAGATAGGTATCTCTAGGAGATCAGTATACCAAATGACCACTTCAAGGGAACAAGCACGAGGTGAAGGCAACTGCGGAAGGGCGACCAACCGTGGGAAGGAAGCCTGCGAATGGTTGGGTAAGCGTCGAGTCTGTAGACAGCCATCAGTGCGTCATTCCCTACTCGAATGCATTCTCACCAAATCTGCGAGGTTACGAACAGAAACATCCTATAAGGCCGGATCGGTCAGGCGAGTGAGCCCAACATCACGAAGCCGTCTCCTATCGACTGAATTGGTAAAGGGTGAACTTGCGCAGAGGAAATCAATGCTCTTATCCGGGGAGATCTGTGCTGCTCCAGGGAGTAAGTCATCTCGACGACAGAAAGCCAGGAACAGACCCGTGCAAGCGGGACTGGGCAACGCAGAAGTCAGCAGAGGCCGTAGTACTGGATTTCCAATCCCAATGGAACCCAGGAAGGGCTGAACCATGAAGAACAAGGAAGAGCCAACAAGTGACTTGTCGCGAGGGAACCCCCTCATGCCAGGAGAGCCGAGTTTACCGGACTCCGTAAGCATAAGGACTACAGGTTCAACAGTCCGACCGGATGATGCCGCGTCAGCGTTACTTGAGAAACCAGCCTTGAGTTTATTCCCGATGTCTCTCACTGAGGCGTTAGTCGAAGAAGCCAACATCGAACTGGCTTGGAAGAACGTGAAGGCCAACCGTGGGGCCCCCGGCCCTGACGGCATCACCATCACGGAATTCCCAACCTGGTTTCGTCCCCGATGGAACGCTATCCGACAACAGCTTCTCGACGGCACTTACCAACCCCAACCGGTTCGGCGAGTGACCATCGACAAGCCCGATGGCGGCAAGCGATTGCTAGGTATCCCAAACCTAATCGACCGTTTGATCCAACAAGCCATCGTACAAATCCTAACTCCTGTGTTCGATCCGGGTTTCTCGGACTCGAGCTATGGGTTTCGACCGAAACGCTCTGCTCATGGAGCAGCCAAGCAGGTACGCCGTATCATTCGTCGTGGTTATCGCTATGCCGTGGACATGGATCTCTCCAAGTTCGTTGACCGCGTCGGGCATGATGTTCTCATGGCCCGCGTTGCCAGGAAAGTCCGCGACAAAACGGTCCTACAATTGATAGGACGCTTCCTGCGAGCAGGTGATATGGTCGACGGGCATTTCCAAGCAACGACCGAGGGAACGCCGCAAGGCGGCCCCGCGTCTCCTCTCCTAGCCAACATCCTCTTGGATGACCTGGACAAAGAGCTGGAGAACCGAGGACTTCGCTTCGTGCGTTATGCGGATGATTTCGTGATCTTCACGAGGACAAAGCGCAGCGCAGAACGAGTCTTTGCATCGGTCCATCGTTATCTGACAAGCAAGCTTCACCTTGTTGTGAACTTGGAGAAGAGCCGACTCGTTACTACGGAGGAACTCGAATATATCGGGTTCCGTTTCGTAGGTAGCCGAGCGACGATCAACGTGTCGCAGAAGTCCATCCATCGTTTCAGGCACCGTATCCGTGAGATCACCGGGCGTAGCCGCGGAATCTCGATGGATCACCGGTTGCAGGAACTCGCGCGCTATGTGCGAGGATGGATGGGGTACTTTGCACTTGCCTCTCAATTGAAACTGTTCGCAAGCTTGGAACAGTGACGGTGTTCTTTCTTGCAGAAGGCTAGGGGGAGACGCATTCGCTGTTGTTACTGGAAGCGCTGGCGACATGTTCGCACACGCATCCGGGAACTCATCGCGATGCATGTGCCCCGTAGGCAAGCGATCCGACACGGCAAGAGTCGCAAAGGACCTTGGCATATGGCCAAGACGATCGCAAGTGGTGTCGGGATGACGAATGATTGGTTCGCTTCGCAGGGTGTCTTGAGTCTGAAAACCCTATGGGCAGAACTTGCTCATCTTCGTGGAACCGCCTAGTGCGGACCCGCATGCTAGGTGGTGTGGGGAGGGTGCCCGGAAACGGGCATCCTTACCCGATTTATGCTCTTCTTTTGCTCGTCAGCTCCTTAGCTGAGCCGCCCCAGGAGATAGCCCAGAATCGCGAAGACGATCAAATATAAGATTCCAGGTACAAAGTGAGAAACAAAGGTGTTTGCAGAACCCTCGCGCCATCGTTTGGTAATTTCCATGTATTCCTCGTTCGAATAAAACCTTCCATTGCCTCGATCCGTTGCGACAAACGCGTGAAAAAGTCTCGGTATGCCAAATATAGACAGCGATGCAATCGCAGCGGAAAGCACAGGAAAGAATCCGGCCAACTTCGGCACAATGAACTGAAACAAGACCCAGAGCCAAAAGACGGGAAGAAGGTTAAGGATTACGATAGCTAAAACAAAGCGCCGAAAGGCATATTGACGATCCGTTGGTGACCAAAAGCTTGCCGTCTCAAAAGGGCGGTAGCGTGCAACAGAGTTTAACGACGCCGCCCAGAATAGACCAAAAAAAGAAAACTATTGCGTTCGAACCATTGTCCACAGCTAACCTCTCTACGCTAAGGAATCCTAATTTCGCAAGCATAACGCTTGCAATCACCCGGCTGCGGCGAGTGACGTTGCAAAGTGTAAAAAACGCACCACCGCAGCTCGGTGTGCATTGCATTGTTATGCCCTGTTCGTCGCTGCGAGTAAATATCGGTTTCACCTGAAACCAGAAACACTGATCCGCATTTAGTGCCTCGCTGCGGTTTCGATTGGTGAAGATGTTGGCCAGACGTTGATTACAGAGCCGTTGACATGGTGTCCGTTGCCTTTTTTTGTTGTTGAGCGTTGTCGTGGAAAAAGTAACGGACAATCAGAGCATAGAATCATGATCAGCGATGTCGGTTATAGATTCCAGAAATGGATGAAATGTCTTTCATTGCATTGTGGGCAATGGGAGCCGTAGCCGTTGTTGTCCGATGGACGATATCCACACTGCCCAGTGCAGAGTGTCAGACAGTAAGCGCTGAGCAGAAAGAAGGGGATTGTCACGTACCAGTTTGTGAAGTAGGCAGTTGCGATCGCGGCACCAGACAGTGCGACCGAGGAAAAAAAGTATCCACCAGACGACATTTCGCCACCAGGCCCCGACGTATTCGCAGAGGACCATCGTGTGCCACATTTGCGACATTTCATGCGGACACCGTGAACTTAACCGTTGAGGCATAACATGTAGTATGCGGAATTTACCATAACCCCGCAAAACCACAATTTACTATAGACCAGACAGTGCCGCAACAGTCCTGAGACCCTAAATCCCTTGTCAGAATGATCTTAGCTTAGAAGTTGCCGCTTGGTGCTCGGCAGGATATATTGAATTTGTGGTTTCTGAGTTATACGGAATTGTGCTTTTTCAGGATATGCAAAGTACCCATGGACGCGGATTCAAAATCGCTTGCCGCTGTAATGGACTCAAAACTCGTCGAGCAAGTGCGCCGAATCGCTCGCAACCTACACGTCGCTAAACGGACCGAAGACGACCATGATCTACACGCATGTCAGTCGCTCTGCTGCAAGCGGCATCGAAAGCCCATTAGATCGTTTGTAATACCTCTAGTGACTCGTGCTCAAAGATTGGCTCTGTCATTTGCAGGCTTTCGAGTACGAATACGACTAAATCCAAGTTGCACGATTAGGATTTATTAACCGACGAATCGCTGGCTCGCCAATCGACCAACTGCAACTCCACTTTGCGCATCCCATTAAACTCATTGACGTTGGGTCTAAAGGCTAGATCGAAACAACCTTGATGGGCATTGATCTTATCAGCCCATTCAGGTTGAGAGAACGCAACGGCTCGCAATATCTGCCCATGCTGTTTGAACCGAACTCCCACATGCCTTTCCCCTTGTCCAAAAAGCTTTGCCGGTTCATGCAATTCAACATTGCTTGCAACAAACACTGGTCTTGGGTTCCCAGCGCCAAAAGGTGCCATGCTTTCAATCATCGTTACTGTTTGGAGACTCAGTTCCTGGAAAGTTGCCTCCGCATCCACGAGCAATGTTTGCTCGGGATCTCTTTCGCCCACGGCCCCACGGACATGATCGCAAAGAGCTTCGCGAAACTCCGGGATCTTGCGATCCTGAATCCGCAATCCTGCAGCAGCCGCATGCCCCCCACAGCTTTCTAAATGCTCTCGACAAGCGACAAACGCTCGATGCAAATCGACCACACCAGCAGACCTTCCAGAACCTGTCGCAGGCTTTTGTCCCATAGGGTCCGAGGAAATAATCACCACTGGTCGATGAAATCGTTCGGCCATCCGACCAGCGACAATTCCGATGACTCCCAAATGCCAACCGGGCGAATGCAAAACCAAAGCCGGTTCCGCAGCAGCTTCGAGCTGCTCTTTGGCCTGCTTGCTAGCAGCCAGTGTGATGCTCCGTTCGATCGAATCGCGATCGGCATTGAGGCGATCCAGATACTGTGCTAACGCAGTGGCCCGCGCTGGATCCTTGGTCGTCAGGAGTTCAACTCCGAGTTGAGCTTGTCCAAGCCTTCCGGCTGCATTGAGCCGAGGGGCAATGGTAAACGCGATATCCTCGGCGCTGATTGCTTGCTTGGCATCTAGCTTGGTGATCTTCAAGAGTTCTTTTAAGCCAAGCGGTCCGTGCTTGGACATCCACTGCAGGGCGGTTCGAACGAGGATGCGGTTCTCATCGATCAGCGGAACCACATCGGCCACCGTACCGATGGCGGCGATGGTCATTGCCATAAGCAGAAAATCGCGATGTTCCACAGCGACTTTGCTGCGGTTGTCGGCCAAGATCTGACACATTCGCCAGGCTAGTTTGAAGGCCACTCCCGCACCGCACAAACCATGAAAAGGATAATGGGCATTGGGGAGATTTGGATGGACGATCGACAACGCATCGGGAAGCACTTCACCGCATGCATGGTGATCGGTAATGATCAGGTCCATCCCGAGCTCGCGACACAACTGAGCTTCTCGATGCGACCCGATCCCGCAATCGACGGTTACTAACAGCTTGCGTCCAAGCGTTGCGAGTCGAGTGATCGATTCGCAGCTCAAGCCATAGGCATCTTCAAGCCGATTTGGGACATAGTAAGTCACATCGGCTCCGAGCATTTTCAGGAACGACTCTAGGATGGACGTCGCGCACATTCCGTCGGCATCGTAGTCGCCATAGATCACAATCGGCTCACGGTCATGGGCTGCTCGCAAGATCCTCTCTGCCGCCGCATCGATCCCGGGCAAATACTGAGGGTCTCTCAAATCAGAGAATTTGCACTCCAAAAAAAGCTTGGCCGCATCGACTTGGGAAATCCCGCGTGACAAGAGCAACTGAGACACCACCGGGTCGATCTTGAGCTCATTTGCAAATTCCAAGAAACTACCAGAATCATGGGCTCGAAAGATCCATCGTTTGGCCATCGAATCCTTCCTTCTGCTAAGTATCGCAACTATGAATGATAAGTTATGAGCATCATACCTAGAAGCCGGGAAAACGAAAACCGCATCAGCGTTCTGAGGTTGGAATTCCCCAACAGAAAGGATCTTCGGGATCGACGATGATTTGCAGATCGCCGTTGACGAACGCTCTGGAAGTGATCGAAGGTCGAATCGATTTTGACACTTTGTCAACCCACTGGTACGAAGCTTCGAACACACTCCCGATGTAACTTTCTTGGTGCCAAATCTCCCCTGGCGAGAGTTTGTCGTCAGCGGCCAAACATGCCAGTTTGGCACTCGTTCCAGTGCCGCAAGGAGATCGATCGTACTGGCCACCTGGGCATAGTACGAAGGAGCGAGAATTGCATTTTTGAGAACTTGGTCTGTCAAACAATTCGACATGATCCACATCGGGATAGCTGTGTCGAACCAGTTGGAGAATTTCGGTGCTGAGTTGAATTAGGAAATTCGGGCCGCGACTCATCGAGTCGGTGTGGCTAATATCCACCAGAGCAAAATGGTTTCCACCGTAGGCGATATCGGCGAGCAGAGATTCACCCGATGATAGAGTCACAGGAAGGTCTTTGGCAATTCGATAACTCGGAACATTGTCGAGTGTCACGCGGCGGTCTTCGTGAAGCAGAACCTGAACCTCACCGACGCAAGTCTCCAGGACATGAACGCCCGGTTGTAACTTACCCAACCAACGCAGGGTCTCGACGACACCGATCGTGCCATGGCCGCACATGCCGAGATAACCAACGTTATTGAAGAAGATCACCCCGGCGGCGTTTCGAGAGTCGATCGGGGGTAACAGCAGCCCTCCGACCATCACCTCCGATCCACGAGGCTCGTGAATCAGAGCCTTGCGCAAATCATCGAAGCGATTTTGCATGTCCGATAGTCGTTCTGCAACACTCGAACCGACCAAGGGTACATCCGAGACGATCGTGCGTGTTGGTTCGCCCCCGGTATGGCTATCGATCACTCTGATTTGCATGTGTGTCCTTTAACTTTCAAGTCTTCCGACATTTGAGAAGTGCTCATCGAAATGCCCGGCGAGGAAACTGTCTAAGAACTCGGGCATGCTACCGAGGAGGTCTTGGCGATTTTGAAGCATTTGGGGACTCATCCACAAGCACTCTTCGACCTCTTGGGGATTGGCGATGGGTTCTTGCCCGGCGACTCGCTGGCAAACGAGCCACTCTAGTTTTGTTCCCCAACGGGTCTGGCTAGTCCACAGGTGCCCGCATACGCGAACCGCAAGGCTGAGTTCTTCCATTAACTCCCGCTTAACGGCCGTGTGGAGGTCTTCTCCTGGTTCAATTCCACCCCCTGGGAAACAAATAAGCCCTGGAGCTCGAACAAATTGCGAACGTCGAATGACCAGAAAGTGTCGGTCTTCGTAGAGAATCCCGACAACAGCATGGCGACCTTGATCCCGCGATGCCCCCTGCCCTGACGGATCTTCAGTAGACTGTTGAGGCTGCCGAGGAGACTCTGATTCGCTAGAATTCGACGTTTCGGAGCTCATGTGACACTTTCTTTAAAGGCTTTCAATCAATCACAACCGATCATCATAGGGTTAAGTCCAAAGCAACGGAACACACAACAAGCACGATGGCATCTGAAGGACCACTTTTTCCTGCAAGTTCGATCGATCGGCAATTCGCGCACGAAATCGTTCGCAGATTGGTCGACCGTGGCTATGTCGCTTATTACGCAGGAGGTTGTGTCCGCGATGCGCTGCTAGGATTAACACCCAAGGATTTTGACGTAGCGACCAATGCTACCCCAGACCAAGTCCGAGAAATTTTTGGTCCTGAGCATACGCGAGCCGTAGGCGAAGCATTCGGCGTGGTGCTGGTGCATGGACGGATCGCAAAAAAACGTTGCCAAGTCGAAGTCGCCACTTTTCGGACCGACGGATCCTATTCCGATGGACGACGTCCTGATTGGGTCGAATACGCAACGGCCGAAGAAGACGCCCAGCGACGCGACTTTACGATCAACGGCTTGTTCTATGATCCGATCGCACAGAAGGTGATCGATTATGTTGGCGGCCAAGAGGATCTTGCAAGCCAAGTACTGCGGGCCATTGGAGACCCGTATGCTCGCATCAGTGAAGACAAACTCAGGATGCTTCGCGCGATTCGCTTTGCATCCAGGTATAGCTTTGCACTCGAGTCTTCCACGCGACTTGCAATCCAAGAGTCCTCCGCGGGGATCAAGCTCGTCAGCGGCGAACGCATCGGCATGGAACTCGAAAAAATCCTCGAGCATCCCAACAGGCATTGGGCTTGGCATCAACTCGATGCTTGCGGCCTTCTGAAACATATCGCTGCCGAACTCCTGCCTGAAAGCAGTTGCGAATTGTTTGCTTCCCTGCCCAAAGAGCCACTCCCTCTTGCCGTTGTCCTTGCATCATTGGTTCATCCCTGGGGGCAAATCGGCGTGAATACCAGAGATCAGAAACTCATCGATGCTCCTTGTTGGAGATCCATTCTAGAGACAATCCAACATCGTTGGAAACTCCCTAACGAACTCTTCGAGTCCGCTTGTGTCTGCGTCGAAGCCTCAGGTGTCATCGCCAACTCCGATAACCTGGCTTGGTCGCAAGTTCAACCCAAACTGCTACGAGGATGGATTGACGAATCGGTTCTTCTTGCTGAGTGTCTAAATGCTCTACGCCAATGGCCAACCGATGGAATTCAAAATTGCATGCAGCGTCTCGCTCAACCGATCCAAGAGTGGAATCCCCCCCCTTGGATTACCGGTAGTGACTTGATCCAAGCCGGTCTAAGGCCCGGGCCAGTATTCGGTAAACTACTAGCCCAAGCTCGATCGATGCAACTCGACGGAAAGCTTACAAACCAACCGATGGCAATCGACTGGTTACGAGCTCAGATCGAAAAAACAGCCTCAGGTCAATAGTCCTTTCGTTCTGCTTGGATTGGTTTAAAATCCGTCCGCATCGGACTCGAAGCAGTCCCTTCATGCGAGTCTCTTTTGAAGCTTTGAGAATGACAGAAAAACGTTTATTCAACTTTTCCGCGGGACCAGCCGTCTTACCCGTGAGCGTCTTGGAGACGATCCGTGACCAAATGCTCTGCCTGCCAGGCTGCGGAGCCTCGATTTTGGAGATTTCGCATCGAAGCAAACAGTTCATAGCGATCCAAGAGCAGACCAAGCAGCGACTGATCCGATTGCTGAAGATTCCCGAAACGCACGAGGTGTTGTTTCTCCAAGGTGGAGCGAGACTTCAGTTTTCCATGGTGCCGATGAACTTACTGCGAGGTTCTTCGACACCGGCTCAGTACATTGTGACTGGTTCTTGGGGCAAGTATGCGGTTGGAGAAGCCAAGAAGGAAGGCACCGTAGAAGTGATCTACGATGGCTCGAGCCACAATTATTCCCAACTACCAAAGCCAACTGAAGTGAAGATTCGACCAGATGCTGCTTACTTGCACCTGACGAGCAATGAAACGATTCAGGGGATTCAGTTCCAAGAGGACTGGCAAGTCGCTTGTCCATTGGTGGTCGACTGCTCCTCGGACTTTATGTATCGTCCGCTGGAGATATCCAAGTATGGGATCGTGTATGCTTGTGCGCAAAAGAATGCTGGACCTGCAGGAGTCACTGTTGTCATTATTCGCAAGGACTTGCTTGAGCGCAGTGCAGATAACTTGCCAGGATACTTAAGTTATCGCAATCATGCCCAAGAGGACTCGATGTGGAACACTCCGCCGACGTTCGGCATCTATGTGATGGGACTCGTTGCCCAGTGGCTCGAAGAAACTGTTGGCGGTCTGGAGGCGATGCACCGGATCAATCAAGAAAAAGCCCGCTTGGTGTATGCAGCGATGGATCGTCACCCGAAAATGTACATCGGTCACGCGAGGGCTGAGGATCGTTCGCTGATGAACGCAACTTATAAACTCCCGAATGATTCTTTAGAGAATGCGTTTTTGGCCGAGGCAAAGACGCTCGGTTTGGATTCCCTTAAGGGCCATCGCAGTGTTGGTGGGATTCGTGCTAGCATCTACAACGCCATGCCTCTTGAAGGCGTTCAAACGCTCGTCCAACTCATGGACTCCTTTGCATCCAAGCATGCTTAGTCGTTTCGACCTTTAATGACCGCTTACGTTTCAGAATACAACGACATGAAGACTCGCATTTTGGTTTTGGATCCGATCGCACCTGAAGGTCTCGCGATGCTTCGCGCTGACTCGGCCTTTGAGTACGAAGAAAGGCATGGACTCAAAGGTCAGGAGCTCAAGGATTCGCTAGCACAATTCGATGGAGCGATTGTTCGCAGCGGTGTTAAGATCACCGCCGAGTCGCTCGAAGGAAATCGACGCCTCAAAGCGATCGTTCGAGCAGGGGTTGGTACCGACAACATCGATAAGACCGCAGCGACCCGCCAAGGGATCGTTGTGATGAACACCCCTGCTGGAAACACTCTAAGTACCGCTGAACACGCCTTTGCATTGATGCTCGCTCTGTCGCGGTCGATTTCACCTGCCTACCAGTCGTTGTGCTGTGGTAAATGGGATCGCAAGTCGTTTATGGGAGCTCAGCTTGCAGACAAAGTCCTCGGTGTGATCGGCCTTGGACGCATCGGTCGAGAGGTTGCACTACGAGGCCAAGCATTCGGAATGCGCGTGATCGCTTACGATCCATTTTTGTCCGATGAGCAGGCCGCTAAGTTGCATATGGAGAAAGTCCAAACCGTTGCAGAGATGTTGCCCAAGGTCGATTACCTGACGGTTCATACCCCTTTGACCGAGGAAACAAAGTACCTTGTTGGTATGAAACAACTTGAACTGCTTAAGCCAGGCATACGATTGATCAATTGCGCTCGAGGTGGAATTTATCAAGAAGAAGCACTTGTCGAAGGACTCAAGCGAGGGATCATCGCAGGGGTCGCACTGGATGTGTTTGAAGAGGAACCTTGTACCAACAGTCCTTTATTCGGAATGCTCGGTGTGGTTTGCACTCCCCATTTGGGGGCCAGCACCGAGGAGGCTCAAACGCAAGTTGCGATCGAAGGAATTCAGCTTTTGATGAATTTCTTCAAGACCGGGGAAATACGCCACGCAGTGAATGTCGCATCACTCGATCCTAAGATGCTCGAAGGACTTCGTGGATTCCTCGATGCCACTTACCGTCTTGGATTGCTCATGGCCCAGTGGCACAGCGGCACGGTCAGCTCCTGCGGTTTGCATTATCGCGGTGAGGTTGCCGACAAGGACACCAAGTTATTGACATCGGCTTTCTGTGCAGGGCTATTGCAGCGAGCGATGGCCGACGAGGTCAATATCATCAACGCGGAGATGCTCTTCAAAGAGCGCAGCATCGATCTGATCGAGCATCGCAATCGCGACCTGGGTGCCTTTAGTTCCTCCGTGACAGCAGAGGTTTCCGGTGGATCGCAAACCGTTCGGGCAGGTGTGACCGTCTTTGGCAATAGCATGCCTCGGTTGATCTCGATCGACGAGTATCGCATGGAAGCTTATCTCGATGGGCACATGTTGTTCTTCACTCACTACGACGTGCCAGGGATCATTGGCAAGGTCGGAACTGTATTTGGCAAGCACGGGGTCAATATCGGGCAAATGTCCGTCGGACGCGTCCAGCAACAACAGGGTGGGTTGGCCATCGGGGTATTGAATCTGGATTCTCGTCCACCGCAAGCAGCCTTAGAGGAACTCGTTTCCATCGATGGGATCAAGAAAGCCCAGTGGATTGAACTCCCGGCAGCGGGTGTTCTCCCCCCCTGGCTGGCTTAGTGCTTAAATCGAGCAAGTCTAAGCATGGCCCCCTTCGGCGTGAAGCCGGGTGGTGCCCCTGAAGTTTTAACCACGATAATTCATGAAGAGCCATCTGAATGATCCAATTTCACACATCACTCTGAACGTGTGATATGATAGATTTCTCGTCGAGTTTTTCTATGATCCAAAAATCCTTTTCTTCATCGAGCACGCCATGCACGATAAATCGAACTTCGCCGGACGTATCATTCTTGCCTTGGTCTTAATGTTTTGTTTTTACACGCTCGCCTTGGCTCTTGCGGGTATGTTGATTTTTCTGCCAATTGGCATGGTGGTTTTCGCCAATCGTATTCCTATAAAGCTTGCGATTCTTTCGCTCATAGGAGGATGCATGATCCTCTGGTCGGTTATGCCTCGTTGGGATCGTTTTATCGCACCGGGTCCTCGCTTAACCGAAAAAGATCAGCCAGAACTATTTCGGCAACTTCAAAGTGTCGCTCAGAGCACCGAGCAAACGATGCCGGCGGAAGTTTACGCTCTTCCAGAAATGAATGCATGGGTGGCCAATCGGGGCGGAATTATGGGGATCGGATCTCGCCGCATCATGGGTATTGGAATACCGCTGATGCAAGTTCTCTCCTCAGAACAACTTCGCGGAGTTCTTGCCCATGAATTTGGTCACTATCACGGAGGCGACACCAAGCTTGGACCGTGGCTCTACGTGACCCGATCGGCGATCGTTCGAACCGTTATGAATCTTGCTTCAAGCGGATCATCCATCCTGTATCTTCCCTTCGAATGGTATTTGAAACTCTTCTTGCGATTGACGCAAAAGGTCTCTCGGCAACAGGAGTTCACTGCCGACGCGCTCGCTGCAAAAATCGTCGGTCCACAAGCGATCGGAGAAGCGCTCAAGGTCGTGCACTCGCAAGCGATGGCCTTCGATGGCTACTGGCAAAATGAGTACTCCCCTGCCCTTGAGCGTGGATACAGGCCGCCGATGGCCCAAGGCTTTCGTCAGTACGCTGATGCACCGGAGATCAAGAAAGCTGTCGAGGAAACCCTCAAGCAAGCTTTGGAGGAATCCAAAAGCGATATCTATGATTCGCACCCTGCGCTCAAAGAAAGACTTTCCGCAATAAACCTAGTCAATGGCCCGAGATCAACAGCCCACGATCCACCAGCCATCAATTGGATCCGTGATGTCGATGGACTCGAAAAGCAAATGATCGATCACATGGCCAAAACACTTAAAGTCAGTGCACCTCAAGCGATCGGATGGACAGAGACTGTCGAACGTGTACTTGTCCCAAACTACTTTCAAATGATTCATGATCTTGGAGGAAATCTCAAAGGACTAACGCTTGAACATGCTGCACAGAAACTCAGTACTGCTGAAAAGTGCGGTGAACTGATCAGCGCCACGGTGTTACCCCACATCCCCGATGGAGAAACCAAACGATCACTTGCTTCTCAAATCGTCGGAACTCTTTCGATCCTCGCGCTGTATTTGCGTGGATGGGGGCTTCAAAATCCGATAGGACAAGCACCCTTTGTTCGAAATGCTCAAGACGATCGTATCGAGCCTTTCGAATGGATAAGGGAGTTTTCGGAACAAAAATGCTCCCTCGATGACTTGATAGCAAAATACAGAGAATATCAGATCGATTCTTTTCCGATCGATGAGATCCTTAACCATAAAATGGTTCCTCAGGAATTATCGTGGGTAAAACTTCACGGGCCACCACCCGGCTTCACGCCGGTGGGGCCATGACTTGCGGCTACAAAAGGAGAGAATCTAACTACCTCCTTGCCCCGGCTCGTCTTCCCGCCAACTGGCGGGAAGACGAGCCGGGGCAAGGAGGCCATGATAACGCATTTCATGCACCTGTAGCTTTAAGTTACGCCTCCACTGGCATAAAGCCAGTGGTAGGCTCATTGAATAAAATACACTCCGAGCCACCCACAAAAATACCTGAATAACCCATAAAATAAACTCGGACTCAAAATGATACAGGGACTCATACCGGTACTAAGAACCTGGGATTTCGAAGCATCGATCGCGTTCTATCAATCGGTATTAGGTTTTGAATGTGTCTCTCGAAACGATGAGCTTCGATGGGCGCAGCTCAAGCGAGATAATTCCGCGAGGCGATGATCTCTGGCCCTAACGATCATTTGGGAGAGACCGAAGCGCTCGAAGACTTCGATTACGGAATGAGAGAGTTTGCGATCTACGACAACAATGGCTATCTATTGCAGTTCGGCCAGTCGTTGCAAGCCGCTTAAGCGTTCTTTAGCTTTGTGCCGCGTAGTCTTCCCACCAACCATCGAGTCCCACGGTGTCTGCAGGCATTGGCAAAGGTAGGTTCTCCGACTGAGTCCAAATGTTGTTGGAGATGTCGGTCGAATCCGCCGATGCAAACGGGTTGGCAGTGGGCTCTTTGCCTAAGAAACCCTCTGAATCGATCCACTCGTGCTCAAACCACAACGGCAACGATTCAACGATGGGATCCTCAGTGACGAGTTTGATTGCCCCAGTTGTTTCAGGCTCTGGCTTTGGCGTGAACACTCGCGTTCTTGGTGGCAAGACAATGGGTTCGGGTTCCTGGGCTGTAACCACAGGTACATCGATCACCAGCGCTGGTGGTTCGATCAGCTTCTCATCGACCTTCTGGCTAATCTTTTCAGTGACTCGGACAACGGATGCATCTGGGCGATAGACCTCCGCGACACCTGCTTGACCTTGTGCGGGCAATACCCGAACTTGGACACCGATCGAATCAAACATTCGCATGATATGCTCATGGCATGTAAACATCACGACTTGATGACCCAACGCCGCAAAATCTCTTAGAACCTTGGCAGCACTGGTCGCTCGAATCGTATCGAAATTCACAAGCACATCGTCCAAAACCAGTGGCAACGTCGCTCCTCGACGAGAGTAAGCTGCTGCGAGCGACAATCGCAATGCGATGAAGACCGCTTCGCGAGTCCCACGGCTTAATACCTCCAGAGGCAGACTCTGGCCCTTGTCGTTGTCGATCCTCAAGGCGTTCTTGCCCAACGGAGTCCAGACGCGAATGTACTTACCCTCGGTCAATTGCTTGAGGAATGCAGAAGCCTCACGCAGCGTTTCAGGTTGCCTTTCGCTCTCGTAAATCTCACATACTTTTTCGAGCATGCAGGTGGTAAATCCGAGGGTTCGCCAATGATCGGCACAGAGCTCGACTTGTCGCTCCAGGCTCGAGAGCTCGAGTTTGGCTTCGGCCAACCGACGGTCGCCTGCCAGAGTCTTCATCTCTTGGTTGATCTCGCCTTGTCGCAGTTGCAACTGGCCGATCCGTTCTTGGGCTCCGGCGACGCGCGTAGTGAGAGTCTCCCAGCGTTTTTCTAGTTCGTGAGCGGGAGTGTTTTTAAGCATGCGCTCTATGGCATCGTAGGACACATGGATTCCGAGCGTAGTACGGATCCGTTCATCGAGTCCTGCGATTTGTTTTTCTAGTTGCTCATGTTGCTCTTTGCGGCTCAAGAGTGTTTCGAGTTGTTCGAGCGACTCGACTCCGATTTCGGCCAGATAGCTCTGACGAGCGCTGATGAGCCGATCGACAGATCTCCGAAAGCCTTTTTGCTTTTTGAACAACTCTTCATCCTGAAGCTTCAGATCCTTGCGTTGGGTTAAATACTGCTTCTGCTGTGCGAGTGTATTTACTAATTGCTGCAAGCGTTGCTGTGGGACTTCTACCGAAAGATCACTGGGTTTGAAATTCAGTGAGTCTCTGCCGATCTCTTTCTGGCTCGAGGTTTCTTTGCGGGCAACTTGCGACTCCCCAGCTGGTGACGCCAAGGCGACTTGCATCTGAGTATGGATCGCATCGAGTTTCTGCAGAGTGCTTGTAAGCTCAATACGACGTTGCGAAAGTTCGTCCGACTGGGTGGTCAGTTTTTTGCGAGTAATGAGCAACGACTCGTAACCCTCGGCCAATATTCGCAAACTCTTGGGCGAGAGGGATTCGGCAAGTCCTAGCTGATGCAAGGTTTTCTTCCAAGCAATCCTGGCCGACTTGAGCCCCTGCGCCGCATCCGAAGCCTGTTTTCGGGCGGCATTGTAACGGGCCTTGGCTGCCGCTTGGTTGTGGTAGATCGGTAGATACGACTCGCATTCGCTCAGTTCGTGTTCTGCTTGCCGCAACTGTTGTTCCGTCGAAGCATTGGGTTCGGGCAAAGATCCGATCAGCTCTTGCTTTTCATGCTCAGTCTTTCGGATCTGGGAAACCAGTGTATCGAGTTGAGTTTCCACATCGGTCAATTCACCTTCCATCCCCTTTTCCATCGACTTCCACCACAGATAAGTCGCAACGAGGATGATCAGGCCCAGAACCGTCATCAGCACGCCGGTGTTTTGCGTATCGGTCGACTGCAACTGAAGAGCTCTTGCCGTTGCAGGCATATTGGCATTGTTGTACCAGCCAAAGAAGTTGTTCAGGCCCGAGATGAGCATGAAGGCTCCGATGAAAAATGGGATCGCAAGCATGATCACTCGCTCCCAGGAAAACCCGTCATCGCTCTCGAGATCGATCGTTTCGCCCTCGAGTTCCTCTCGATGGACACCGAGCTTTTGCAATCGCTCGTCGACTTGTTGGAATTTGCGGATCGATGCGATACGTTCGGCGGCTTGCTGAATCGAAGCCTGCAAGTCGTCCGAATTACGAGTCTCCAGAAAGCCGGAGATCTCGCTTTGCAATCGCTCGATTTCCTTCTTCTCACTCTCGACCCGCTCTTTGGCTTGTTTAAGCCTGATTTGTTGCATCCGCACGTCGCGAGCCGGACCTGCGAGTTGACTGATCGCCGGTCGGCTAAGGTCTGGCAAGCTCGACAATCGTCGATCATTAAGCAATGCTTCTTGGTCCGAGTCGCTAAGTCCGAGTCGCTTCGCATCTTCGACGAGTTGCTCTTGAGTTTGCTTGTACTCAGAGTCGAGTCTTTGGATCTGTTTTTGAAGTTGGGTGATCCATGGGCCCTGCTCGCTTGCCGATTCGATCTTGCTGGCTAGCCCGAGAATATTGCGATTCAGGGGTAGCTCAGAGGCACGCTTGCGGAGCGTTTGACGCTCTTGGGCAATCGACTGAATCATTTGTCGTTTTTGATCGATCTGCGATTGCAAATCAAGCAGCTTTGTTTTCGATTCTCCATGCACATCGGTTCTTGCATGAAGTTGTGCGAGTTTATCGCGGAGCGAGTCCCTTTGTTGCCAAGGCTCACGGATTTGAATTGCCGTTTCGACCGTTTTGGATTCCAACTCCCATTGTTCGATACGTTGCTTGAGTTCTTCGATCTCATTTTGTTGATTGCGACGAACCGATGCCAGTTCGCCCCAACGCCTTCCTCGCAAGGTTAGTTGCTCGATCTCATCCCTGAGTTTTTCCCGCTTGGAGAGCATCGACTGCAGTTGTGCCGACTCGTCGGATGCCGAGGCGATCGTCGAGCGTGCGGTGCGCAGTTGACGAATCACATCGACTAAGGAAACGCGATCCAGGCCGCTCGAAAGCTTGTAAAGTTCGTCGGCTGCAGCCGTATCATCAAGGGTGCTGAGTTCTTGAAGTTCTCGTAGCCCGATCGCAAAGACGTTGGTAAAGATCGATTCGTCAACATTCCCAAGCAACGACGTGAGGCGGTGTTGGCCTTGGGTGATTCCATCGGAGCTTGTAACGGTCAACTGACCAAAGACGCTCGAATCATTGAGCGTCGCGCGGCGTGAAATCTCGTAGCCTCCACCGGGACCCGTTACTCGCATCGCGCCACCGGGTTTGCCGCCGTGAACAGGGGGCAAATACCGAGCTCGCCGCTCAGGGGTAAAACCATAGAACATGGTCCTTAGGAAGTTCATCAGGGTCGTTTTGCCCGCTTCGTTCGGTCCATAAAAGACCGTCATCCCTTCGGGCATCGAATCGACACTCAGGCCACTCCAAACTCCGAAACCATCGATTTGTACGTCGCGAATTTTCATCCTCGGGTCCCTCCGAATCTCCTCGTAGGAGCGATCAAATCCACTTTATGACCTCTGAGCATGTCCACACCTAGAAGCGTCGCACGATCCAGTGCTCCGCTGGTTACACTCGGAGTGTCATCGATAAGCAACTGTTGCCAAGCGTTGGTGCCTAGCGTTTCAGATTCCAAAAGAGGCTTGAGATTCAGGTGCTGGCCGAGCGACTTGCGATGCTCTTGAGAGGTCCTCAGGAAATCACCAAGAATCGTGTCCTCCTCTTGCCATTTCGCAGGATAGGATTTCGGTGAAAGGATTTCAATTTCAGTCGACCATACACTGCAAGCACCGTGGCTGTACTCGCGTCGCAACCAACCGAGAATCTCATCGATCGCCTCAGGGCCGACCATCGCTGCATTTTCTAGATCCAATTCGACTCGCCAGCGAATAATCAAATGGCGAGTCCCATGTTCACTCTGAAGCCTTGAGATCCGCTTGCTCATGAGCTCACGCATGTCTCGGCCCATCGCAAGATCCTCGACATCGAGCGTTTGTGTGATGTACCGAAAGTAATCCACATCGGTGGTGGTGATCTGAGCGTCGTGAGTCCCATCGACTTCGATAGTCCAGAAGCCATGGGCACCCTCTTCGCTAAATCCCCGGCCCTGGGTTGATCCGCAGACTCGCATGTGAGGAGCCTCGCCATGGAGCGTCTTGCGGTTGTGATCGTTGCCAAGAGCCCAAAAGTCGATCCGTTCACTTAACAGCGAATCGCGATCGGCGTTTCCGTGAGCCAGCGCGATCACATAAGTCCCATCGGCATCGCATTGGTATTCGGCCGAACGAATCGATTCGCGGCCATCGCTCGAGCGACCAAGAATCGTGGCAAGTGCAGAACCATTGCGTCGAAACACAACGCTTTGGACTTCCTTTTTCGAGAAGTAATGAACGTTGGATGGAAGCGATACGGCTTCGGGCCAGCGATCCGGTTCATCGACACTGCCGCCAGCCCAGTAGACAGAGATATTGCGATGTGCGAGTCGTTCGAATTGATCCAGCAAAAAAGCCGGGCCGGAGGCTCCCGTTGTGATCGGGTTCAAAAGATCGCCCGTCAGTAAGACAAAGTCGACGTTCTCGACGATTGCGGCTTCGAAAACCGCCTCGGCTGCCTTCCACGGTGCATCGACCAAGGCAGCTTTGAGATGTTCTGGTATGTCGGTCAGATCCTGCATCGGTCTTTCTAAGTGAAAGTCACCGGCATGCAAAAATCGAATGGATTCTTTCCCCATGGACCACCCTCCTTAGTGGAACTAGCAAAACTGCATCGAAGCGGGAGTTTAGTGGAATTGGAGGATTTGAGGCAATGCCGATTTTTTGGTGTGGGATCGGACAGATCGGACAGATCAGACAGATCATCTTTGCTAGCTTTTCTGGCTGATTTTGAGCCATTTGGCCCCTGAATCGAAAAATGTCCCTTGTCCGGGAATTATCTGGCCCTGAAAGATATCCAAAAAGCATCACCTTTTACCGCAACTAGCCAGAAAGCTCCGCCCGATAAGTTCTCTGACCGAGCCGTTATTTTCCGGAAAGTCCAGCTAGTCTACCAACCCGAGTCGATAACCTACGTCCATGATCCGAAGCATTCGAGCCGAAAAGCCTAAACGCCCGAAAGCCCTCCCAAGACGCAAACTCGCCCTGGAATGCTTGGAAGATCGTCGCGTCATGGCGACCTTGCCCTTTGGCGCTACGTCGCAGGACACCGGCGAGTTTATGCTCGGACGAATCGCTGTGACACCTGTCTTTCTCGAAAGCACCGGGGCCGTTAGCACTGAGGATTGGACCCCGGCTTATGTCGAAGCCGTCATGGGCAACATTCAAACGGGACTCCAGTGGTGGAACCAACTCCTTGCAAAAAAGAGTTCCTTGCACACGCTCGAATGGGTGATCGATCGAACTTATGTCGACAACCGTCTGCCGATCACCTTTGAACCGATCAACATGACCTCTGAGGGTTACCTCCAGTGGGGGCCTCAATTTCTCCAGGGGGTCGGCTTTAACAACAGTCCCAATTTCGAAGCCAATATCCGTTCTTTTAACAACGCCCAGCGAACGAAACTCGATACCGATTGGTCTTTTACGATCTTCGTTGTCAACGCGATGAAGGACATCGATGGGAGTTTCGCACCGGGCGGATCGTTCTCACGTGCGTTTGCGTTCGCCGGCGGATTGTTCGAGGTGATCCCATCGAGCCGTCCGAATTCGACTTATACCCATGAAACAGGCCATATCTTCTGGGCCCGCGATGAGTACAGCGGAGGTGGCAATTACTACGACAGGCGTGGTTACTACAATGCCCAAAACACCAATGCTGTCGATCTGAACCCAACTCCGAATTTTCAGCAGCAACCGAGCATCATGTCCTCGGGCTCCTCGCTGACGACTGCTTTTAATCAAATCATTTCCCCAGATGCCACACTAGCTCAAATCGGCTGGCAAGACTCCGACAACGATGGCATCTTCGATGTCTTGGATGTGCCTTTGAAACTCGAGGGTACCGGTCGGTTTAACCCCCAGTTCAGTTTCTACTCCTTCAGTGGCCGAGCGTCGGTTCAAACCCTCCCGAATCGCAACTCATCGGGTACTCAGAACGACATCACGCTCAATAAGGTTCGGCGCATCGAATACCGAATCGATGCCGGTAATTGGACTACGATCCAATCACCCGATGCTTACACGGTCGATCTAAACCTTCAGATTCCGATCTTGCCATTCCAGGTTGGCAAGACGATTGAAATCCGAGCCGTTGAAACTAGGCTCGGAATCATCAGCAATATCTTTACCGGGATCATCGGCAATGCTCCCGACGTAACTGACCGGCAAGGGATCCAAGGTTTTGTTTGGCGAGACACCAACAAGAATGGCCAATGGGACAGTTCCGAAAACGGAATCCCCAATGCAACGGTCACCATCGTCAATGCAAGCAATCAGCCTTTGGTGCTTCAAACGTTCATCGATCCAGACAACTATGCCACCGGAAATCTCTCGGGAAGACTCGGCACTTTACCCAACCAAGTCCAGATCGATACGATCGGGAACGATTCGCAAGCCCTCATCGGCGTCTATCCTAAAGACAACCTCAACGGTCCGAAGTTCTTTAAGCCCTACTCGTTTTGGGCGAGGCGTTATGTCGATTCGTTCTATGACGAAGACCTCCAACTGCGAGCGAGATTCGACCAAGCCCAGTCGTATGTTTCTGTCGAAGCCGTCGCGCAGTCCGATGGAGCGAACGTCCGGCTCGATGCTTTTGATGCCAACGGGAATCTCGTGGCTCGGTTCGAGCGCAAAGGACTCCTTCGCGACCAACGTATTACGATGGAGGTTGCTACCGGAACGGCCACGATCAGAACCGTGATCGCGCGTGGATTTCAAAATTCCTTCGTGATGCTCGATCACCTTAGATACGGGCCCAAAACCCAAGCAACCACGGCAAGCGATGGGAGTTACTTCCTATCGAACTTGCCCTCAGGCAGCTATCGCCTGCTGGTCAATTCCAACCTCCCGGGTTTTATCAACTCCAATACCACCGACGGCGTGATCCAAGTCAATTACGGTTCCTCGACAACTCTCAACCATATCGACTTTGGTGGGTATTTGCCCCCGAGCCCCTGGCAAAACGAAATGATCCCCGAAGATGTCAGTGGGGATCAAGCCGTAAGTCCCTTGGATGTCCTAGCACTCATCAACGATATCAATCTCAACTCCTCGCGATCGCTCGAAGGTAGCCCGCAAGGCATCGCTCCGTACCTTGATGTCAATGGCGATCGATCCGTAAGCCCCCTTGATGTCCTGATGGTCATCAATTTCATCAACCGCTCCGGTGGTGGTGAACAAGGGGGTGGCGAGGGGGAAGCCACACCGATGCTTGAGGATCAAGATCAAACGCCCAGTGGCCCATCGAGACTTGACTCTTTCGTTTTCGATCGAGATCAAGCTCAAGGTAGCCGCGTGCTATATCGCTCCAATGCCTTTCGATTAGCCCAGCAAGGCCCGGATCGATGTGGATGCCAGGGTTGCATGAGCTTCCTAGCCGCCGAGGGCGAATCTCCCGATAAACGCAGTTCATCTGCAAAGCATCAAAGAATCCCTGAGCATTGGCTCAAGGACGATCTGTTTGCTCAGTGGGATTGGTAACCAAAACCGCTAGAACGGATCTTTGCCGTCCCATTCATCTAGCAAGTCATCGAGCATAAACTCGTCATCTACGGTATCTTGCGAACTTCCTTGGGATGATGCCTTGATCCTTTGCGATGCACTTTGGAAATCGCAGTAAGCCAGGATGCCGCTGAAGTCTACCCGCGTTAAACCCGAATCCTTGTAGGCTTGAAAAAAGCCCTGGACTGTGCACTCACGGATCCTAAGTTCTTCAGCAAGCCGATGCAGGTCGTGCGGTTGCTTGTTGTGACGAGCTTCGATTGTGTCCCATAAGTCTCTGGCTTCCTTAGAGGCCTTGGGATAGGCAAGCGGTCCGCTACAAATGGATCGAAATGATTCCCATACGTAGGGTTCGGTCCACTCCAACGTGTCGACAGGTCGTTCCAGGGTCTCGAAGGCACTACGACTGCCAGAGACCGTCCTGTTATTGCTCGATGCTTGAATAACGGAGTCTAAGTATTTGGCTCGTAGGAGTTTGTCGATCCGCCGCCGATCGGTCTTGACCCGAGACCGTTTTGCTGGCGCATCTCTCAGCACACATTCCTCGGAGATCACGATCTTAGTGACCCCTTCGTCGGCAAGATTTGGCCAAAGATGCTCGACACTCAAAAGGCTATCGGCGATCAAACGGTTTAGTGCTCTTGCACCAGTTCCGAGACGATAGGCTTTTTCGGCGATAGCTTTCAGCGCCGAATGGGTGAATTGCAGGTCGATTCCATGAATTGCGGCCAACTCCTGTCGCTTGGCCAACTCGGAGTTGCTTTCCGGATCCTGAATAATCTCCAGCATGTCCTCAACACTCAATGGATCGAGCGTCGCGATATGAGCAAAGCGGCCTAGGAATTCAGGAATCATTCCATATTCAACCAGATCGAGAGTGTCGACTTGACTGAGCAGATGAGCGTCCTGTGAAATCCTTCCGCTCGACGATGGATTCGGGGACTTTTCACGATCAAATCCAATCGATTTGCGATCGAGCCCAAGGCGTTTATGGATGATCCCGGGCAATTTGCTAAATGCACCGGCGCAGATAAAAAGGATTCGACTCGTGTCGATCGCTGGAATCGCTTTGCCATCGACCGAATCACAAATGCGACCTTCGAGCAAGGTGAGCAATGCATTTTGTACACCTTCACCGCTGACATCTCGCCCACCAGCATCCTCGCAGCGGATCTTGTCAATTTCATCGATGAAAACAATCCCCTTCTCGGCCAACTGAACGTTTCCCTTAGCCTGATCCAACAAGGACTTGATGATGTCATCAACCGGTCGCCCACGATACCCCGATTCAACCAAGGCCGCGGCGCAAGCGTGACTCACTGGAACTTGCAGATACTGTCCCAGCAGATCAACCATGTAGGTTTTGCCCGAGCCCGTCGGGCCAAGCAAAAGTATATGTTGCTTGCTTGCTCTCTTTCGCTTGGTAAAGTCTCGGTTGGATTGACTGATGAAATGGTTGTAGGCGGCGGTTGCAAGTTTCAATTTGGCACGCCGTTGTCCTTTGACTGATCGATCCAAAAAACCAACCATCTCTAGTGGTGTGGGAAGCTTCTCTGGACGTGTTGGAGTCGAGAAGGAATCAGATTTGCGAGAATTATGTTTAGCCATCGAACGAATCCCTCCCAGGGGTGTGTGTGAGGTTGCAATCGGGCAGAAGAATTGCAAGAAAAGTGACCTCTTTGGCACTCCCAAGCTCCAGGGCCCGCTCCGTGGGTTTGTCAACCATAGGCACGCCGAGTCGATCTATCAAAAAATATTCCTTTGCCCGTTACTGACTTGTTAAGCCAAGTGAAATGCCCGCATGAGCAAACAGGAAAGTTAGAAAAATTGACTCCAATTGGACACCTTTGCCCAATCCCCGAAAACTTTAGTTAATCCTTACAATCTTCCAGTTTTTTTCGAATCCGATAGGATGCCAAAGTCCGATGGAACAGGTTTCAGGGCGTCATTTTTCCTGGCGATTCCAATCGCCGCCAACCCACAGAGAATTAGCTACCCATGGCCCACAAGCCCCCCCGCGAAAGTACCGACAAAATCCCTGTACCCAAAGTGGCCCAGTGGCTCGTTCCAGTCAAACGCTTCCTGCATATCGAAGCCACCAGCGGCGTGGTTCTGATGCTCTGCACTCTGATCGCCCTGGTCATTGCAAACTCACCTTGGGATCATGCCTTTGAAGAGTTTTGGCACACCCACGTGGCCTTCGAGTTCGGGAAACTCAAAATCGATGGACATCTTGGACATCTGATCGTCAATGATGTTCTGATGACCATTTTCTTTTTCGTCGTCGGCTTGGAAGTCAAGCGCGAAGTGGTCGCCGGTGAATTGCGAGATCCACGCAAGGCGCTTTTGCCGATCATCGGTGCGATCGGAGGAGTGGTGACTCCCGCATTGATCTATTTGGTGTTGCAGTACGGCCAAGAGGGCCAGCGAGGATGGGCCATTCCAATGGCAACCGACATCGCTTTTGTTGTCGGTATCCTTGCCCTTTTAGGTAACCGTATCCCTTTTGGCTTGAAGATATTTCTTCTGACCCTTGCCATCGTTGATGACATTTTGGCTGTCTTGGTCATCGCCACTATCTTCACCGAATCGATCGCTTGGGGCTATCTGCTAATGGCCATGGCAGGCTTTGTGTTGTGTTGGCTACTGAATCGAATCGGAGTTCGGGAAGTACCGATTTATGTGATCGTCGGCATCGCGATTTGGATCGGATTTTATAAAGCCGGCATTCACCCGACGATCGCGGGAGTCGCTTTGGGACTTATGACCCCAGCGACCGCGTGGATCGGTCGTAAAACCTTTCTTGAAGTCATGGGGGATTTTTGGGACTCGATTCGCCAAGATCGCGATACAGAAACCAACGAAGCCGAATCCCATCAAGAATTGCATCACGAACAAGTCCCAGTCAATCTAGAACAACTCCAGTTTCTTGCCCGCGAGAGCCACTCCCCATTGCACAGGCTCGAGATGGGACTGCACCCTTGGGTAGCTTATGCCATCATGCCGATCTTCGCTTTGGCTAATGCTGGAGTCGAACTCGATCCAGTTGCACTCACCAGCGGAGTATCGATCGCCGTAGCAACCGGACTCGCATTGGGCAAGCCACTTGGGATCACCCTGTTTTGCTTGCTTGCCGTGCGATTCGGCTGGACTCGACTCCCCAGCGGCGTCAATTGGCCGATTTTTCTAGGCGGCGCCTGCCTTGGCGGCATCGGCTTTACCATGGCCCTGTTTCTAAACGCCCTGTCCTTTCCAGTCGAGGATTACATGGAGCTCGAAGGAGCGGGCAAGATCGGTACGCTCGTCGGTTCGGCCATCAGCGCTGTACTGGGGACCTTGATTCTGCTTGGTTTCACCAAAAGTTCTCCGACTCAAGACCTTCATTAGGATTGCTTAGGGGCAATTCTTTGAGGATGATGAAGTAGCATCGAGAATTGTCCATTTTAACTTCGAGAAGCCTACTTCCATGACCGAACAAGAGTTCCTAAACCACCATCAACTGGTTCGTAATCCTTTTGTCGATGAAGACGCTCAGACCGACACGGTTTTCCGAGACTTCTGTATTTCCGGTACTTTTCATCCTTCATGGAGCAAAGTAGTCGGGGACTCCAAGCAACCTGCAACAGCGATCGTTTTTGGGGCCAAAGGCTCCGGCAAAACGGCCATGCGATTGCAACTGATCAATCAGATTGCAAAGCACAATGTCGATCATCCAGACCAAAAGGTTTTCCTGGTCTGCTACGACGATTTCAATGCCTATCTCGGGCCGCTCCAAGAACACCTTCCGCGCAGAGCCCAAGGCAATCCGGATCGCGTTCTCGGATCTTTGAGACTGTGGGATCACATGGACGCGATCATTTCCGAAGCTGTTACGCAACTCGTCGATCGAATCCTCCAACCCCAGCATGCCGCCACGGCTACAACAGCCATCGGAGGTGGAGTCGATACCCCTTTGGAACTCGATCGACTAGACCGCGGACAACGACGCGATCTGATGCTCCTTACGGCTATGTATGACCACTCCAAGGCCAGCAATGTTCAAGACCGCTTTGCAGGGCTTTCGAGTCGGCTGCGATTTCGATCCCTTGCAACTTGGTACCCATTCATCTTTGGAATTCTCTCGACAATATTGTTCGCAGCAGGACTTTTCTACTTAGTTAAAACCGAAACGTTTTCGCTATTAACCACTCTCTACTGGACTCCGGTTGTCTTTTTGGCCGCTTGGGCTTGGTATGGCCTTCGATGGTTTGCTCGCCATCGACTTGCATCCAAGATTCGCAAGAATGTGCGCGTGCTCGAACGGGAAACCAGTCAACTGCGTCCAATGCTCTTAGGCTTCAATCCCAAAGAGATCGATGAGCAACCAACGCCAACGGCCCAGCGATCTGACGATCGTTATGCACTTCTAGAAAAACTCCAATTGATCCTAAGAACACTCGGATATCCAGGGTTAATCGTCATCATCGATCGCGTCGATGAACCCGACTTAGTCAACGGTCAAGCCGAACGGATGAAGCAACTGGTATGGCCTCTGATGGACAATAAACTTCTCAAACATGAGAGTTTTGGAATCAAGATGCTACTACCCAGTGAGTTGCAACCTTACGCAGATCGCGAGACTCGCGAGTTCCACGAAAGGGCTCGCTTGGATAAACAGAACGTGGTCGCTTCGTTCGATTGGACAGGCGAAGCCCTTTACGATCTACTAGCTTCGCGGATGAAGGCTTGTTCCATGCAAGGCACATCCCCGTCTCCGAAAAGTTTCTTCGGATCGGACGTTTCTGAAACCCGCCTAATTGCTGCTTTGCAGTCGCTCAAGACCCCTAGGAATGCATTCCGTTACTTATATCAATTGATTGCCGAACATTGCAAACGATTCCGAAGCGAAGCACCCAATTATCAGATCTCCAGCGAGTTGTTTGAAAGCAGCCTCGCTTTGTATCAGTCCGAGGATCGGCGCAAAGCCTAAAGGTCGATGAGTCAAGCCAAGCCAAGCGAATCAAGATCATCCGACGAGGATTCGACGCTCGGCATTTCGTCGGTGCCGCTTGTAGGTGTGGCGGTCAACGCTTCGCTGGCCTGCGTCAAGATCCTCGCGGGAGTTTTTGGAAACTCGTATGCTTTGATTGCCGACGGTATCGAGTCGACGGCCGATATCGTGTCGAGTCTTGTTGTTTGGGGAGGGCTACGGGTCGCCGGCACCCCGGCCAACGAACGACATCCCTACGGCTATGGAAAAGCTGAGGCGCTTGCTGGTGTGGTCGCTGCCCTGGGGATTCTCGCCGCGGCCCTCATGATCGCTATCCAAGCAATACGCGAGATTTTAACGCCACATCACTTGCCTCACTGGTCGACTCTTTTAATCCTGGTCTTGGTTGTCGGCGTAAAAGAAACACTGGCCCGATGGACCAGCCATGTGGGAGAAAAAGCCGATAGCGTGGCTTTGCAGGCCGACGCTTGGCATCATCGTGCCGATGCGATATCAAGCATTGCCGCCTTCATTGGGATTTCAATCGCCTTGATCGGAGGCCCTGGCTTCGAACCAGCTGATGACTGGGCTGCTTTGGTCGCCTGCACGGTGATCGCATATAGCGGACTGAGGCTTCTTTACATCACCGCGCGCGATATCCTCGATGCGGCTCCTCCCAAAGAAGTCGAGGAACAGGTTCGATCGATTGCTTCGAAGATTCCTGGCGTCAAGGCAGTCGAAAAATGCCGTATTCGCAAAAGTGGGACGATGCTTTTTGTTGAGATCCACATCGAAGTCGATGGGGTAGCAACCGTCGACGAAGGACACCGCATCGGTGGTGCGGTTCGAGGTTCGCTACGAAACGCGGGTCTTAAAATCGCCGATGCCTTTGTACATATCGAACCGTATTTTGAAAGCGATGCGGTCAGAGCTTCCATTCAATGAGTTGCCCTTCGACGCACAGCACAATCCGATCGGACTTACAAGGCTCGATAGGATGGGTTCCAACCCAACCACCGTAAGCCGGTAAAACAATCGAGTCGGGCCTGATCCAAAAGCAAGGAACCTTGGCTCTCTGCAGAGCATCAAGGGGGACTTTGTAACTCGGATGCAAATGCCCACAGAGGGTCAAATCGGCACCTTGGGCATCATTCCTGAACGGCATTTCTTGGGGAGGTTCGTGCAAATAAAGCATCTTGCCATCAAGCACCGGTGGATTTTGTACGAGCCAGCCGATCTCCCTTAGTTGTTCATGGGATCGCCGATCGTGATTGCCTGCGACGAGTTCCCAACGCACATCGGGAAATGTTCTCTTGGCTTCGCTCAGGAGTTGCTCCAACTCCCCGGTCCAACCCGCAGGAGCATGGAGCAAATCCCCTAACACGACGAGCCTTTCGAATCGGCCGCCCTGAAGGTGCTCAAGCAATCGCTTGATAGTTCGACGTGTTGCCCCAGACGGAATCGCTAGTCCTGATTTCTGAAAAACGGTCTCTTTGCCCAAGTGCAAATCGGCTACTAGCAGTGTCTTGCCCCAGCCTATCGCACCACTTGGAAATAGTTCGAGTCGGTGAGCTTTGTGCTCAATGATCACGTCTTGTCCTCTTTGGTTTATCGTCAGTCATTTTCTCGAGCTGATTTTGCAGTTTTCGGATCCTATCGGCAAGGGACTCATTGCCGATGCGATCCCGAATTCGCTCAACCATCAAGGGAAATGAAAAGGGTGTCCACTGCTTAAGCTCCTTGTGTACCCAGCGGTTAGATTCCATTCGCAGCAAGGCTTCTTTGAGTCGCTCGATCTGAAGTTGATCAGCCAAGACCTCGTCGCTTGCCTGCCACAAAAGCATGTTCGCTTCGTCGTACTGCTTTAATGCATCGAACACCATGCTTGTCGACGCCTGCAATTGTCTCATCGACTTGGATTTCCCCGGCATCCCGCTATGGATCAAACCGGCAATTCTTGCGATGTCTCGGAAACGTCGGCGCGTTAATTCCGTGGCGTTGAGACTCGAAAGGATGTCTTGCTCCAAATCTTTTCGATTGAGCCAATGTCTGAGCGAATCGGTTTCGATACCGATCGATTCGGGAGCATAGAGCATCAATCCGTAATCGTTGACTGCGATCGAGATAGTATTATGGCGTTCCCTGGAAATACGGTAAGCAAGCAGTGCCCCGAGCCCCTCACTGACCGATCGACCTTCGAAGGCATAGAGCATCAGAGCATCCCCTTCGCGACTATGAAACCGTTCGACAAGAACCTCGTCGGAGCTTGGGATGTGACTTGATCGCCGTTGGAGTTCCATCAGTTCGGATAGCGACTCGAGCGATTCTGGCAGTGGCTCTTTCTTGGCGATCGCATCGATCCATCTGCGAACACCTGCGGCCAATTCGCTCGACAGGGGCATGTTCCCCCCGAGCCAACGCGGCACGGCCGTCGCATTCCCCTTGGCCTTGCGCACCCAAACAGTCCCCTCGCGAACCCAGACCATCTCAAGGAGTTTTCCACCCAAAAGGAATTTGTCTCCCTCCTTGAGCTTTGCTGCAAACGACTCTTCAACAAACCCGATCTTGCCACCCTTGAGATACTGAACCTGGATCATCATGTCCGAGGTGATCGTGCCAATGGCCATCCGATGCCGTCGAGCGATTCCTTCATCACGCACGATATACCTACCAAACTCGAGTGCCACTCGATGAAAGTCTTTGTAGGCGTGCAAGCAACCGCCAGTGGTAACGAAATCCAGCACCCAATCGAGATGCTCGTCGGCGAGGTTTCGATAGGCGTACGTCGATCGAACTTCGCTTAGAAACTGATCCTTTGTGTAAGGCTCTGCGAGGGCAACGGTTACAGCATGTTGAACCAGACAATCCAAGGGTGCATCGATTGGCCGACGCCGTTCGATTTGCTTGTTGCGAATCGACTCTCTGGCGGCTTCAAGCTCGATGATTTCGAAGGCATGCGCAGGGACGAATGCCAATTTGCTTGCGCGACCTGGAGAATGCCCGCTTCGACCCGCCCTTTGAACGAGTCTGGCAGTGCCCTTGGGAGATCCGATCTGGATCACCTGGTCGACAGGTGCAAAGTCCACACCTAGATCCAAACTACTTGTGCAGACGACCGCAATGAGCTTGTCGTCGGCGACGGCTTGCTCTACCCAAGTCCTGAGTTCTGGTGCTAGCGATCCATGATGGACTGCGATTCGTCCTGCCCAATCGGGTCTAGCCCTTAAGATCGCTTGATACCAAAGTTCCGTCTGGTTCCGCGTATTGGTAAAGACCAACGTCGAGTTTGCCGAATCGATTCGCTCGATCACCTCCTGGAGCATCGTAAGACCGATGTGTCCGGCCCATGGAAACCGATCGATGGACTTTGGGATCAGCAACTCAATGTCCATCGATCGTTGCTGATCGCTTTGGATGATTGAACAAGGTGCACCGGGCGTTTGGCCGATCAAGGAGGCCATCGCATGATCGATGTTGCCGATCGTTGCCGAAACACCCCAGCGACGGACACTCGGTGCGATACGCGAAAGGCGGGCAAGTGCAAGTTCGGTTTGTATGCCCCGTTTGGAGCCTAGGAGTTCATGCCATTCGTCGACGATGACGGTGCGAAGATGTTTGAATGTGTGTAAAGATTCAGGATACGAGAGCATCAGTGTAAGGCTCTCTGGGGTGATGACCATCGCAGTCGGTGGCGATTGCCGCTGTCGCAGTTTCACCGTGCTTGAGGTGTCTCCGGTCCTTTGCTCGAGCGACCACGGGACATCCAATCCTCGAATGCACTCGTCAAGAGCAAGGCAAGTATCGTTGGCAAGTGCTCGCAAGGGAGTGATCCACAGGGCAAGCAATGGTGGGCTTGCAAGTTGTCTTTTGCGATCAGGCCAGTGCTCCTTGACCAGTGGGTTCTGTAACCAATCCCCCAAGGGCCCCAACCAAGCGGCTTTGGTTTTCCCCATGCCGGTACTAGCCAGAATCAATCCGTGGTGTCCAGCCCAGTGCGATTTCCAAGCTTGCTCCTGCCAGGCAAAGGGGGACTGATCCTTGCTTTTCATCCAATCGCCAATGGCTTTTAATGCGCCCCTTGTCGTTTCGGAACAATGTCCCGCAGGGCTATGAGGATCAGAAGCCATATTTATCGGAGGTTAAGAAAGTTGTCGCACCAGAAATCACACTTACCGCAAAAGAAGTGCGAAGCATGTGGCAAACTCTTTGCATGGCGAAAGAAGTGGGAAAGAGACTGGGACCAAGTTCGGTACTGTAGCGAGCGCTGCCGTCGAAACAAGTCTAAGCTCTCGAATGCTCCCAACAATCCCCATAAACCCAACCAATCCTAATTATCCTCCTCGGTATACACCGTCTTTATTTGCCTCCTTTTTTTGCCCTCACATTTTTTTGCCCTCACATTTTTTTGCCTGCCGATTTTTTGCCTGCCGATTTTTTGCCTGCTAGCTTCCCGGCAAATACTTTGTCGACTTCAACGACTCACGTGCCCAGTGGCTCAAGTACCAGCACTTGGGAGCCTTGTGCGTAAAAAGTCCACCAGCCACTGTCCCACTGATCTGTCGGCATCTGGAATATTTCATCGTTCCAGAGATTTTTCCATGCGACATTGGAGGATGGCCCAAGCCACATTGGAATCTCGATCTTGCCTTGTGCTTCATGATCAGCCAAGTTGGCGATGCACATAACAACTCGGCTCGGCTTGCCGTCGGTATTTTGTTCTTTCCACAACCAAGCCAATAGACAATCGGAACTCCAGTTTTCGTCCCACGCTCTTTGGACATCGAGCAGTTGCCACTGGCCTCGATGGAAAATCGGATCCTTCAACAGGCTTGTAATCTTTGAATACAAGGCTTCGATTTCAAGGTCCGTTTGCTCGATCGGGCCCCGCACCAAGTGAGGAGATACTTTGATTTTTGCACCTGTCCACTGGCCGTGATGAAAGAACCTCAAGCCTGGTGTTAAATAACTGGCGATGGCGGATGGAATGTGCCGTGAGTCTGCAAAAGTACCATCAGCACGCGGTTCGTCATGGTTCTCCAAGAACCGCGCAAGTTTAGACTGATAAGAAACATCGGCCCTTAGATGATTTCTCACACCAAGGTAATCCCGATCCCTGAGGCGATCGTACAGACGTTTGTCGTAGCAGTAGTCAAAGCCCTCCTCTTGCAACTCCCACTCCATGTCCCAGTACACTTCGGCCATGAACATGAAACCAGGATGCTTTGATTTCACTCGGTGGATCGCTGTTTGCCAAAAGCTTTGCATCGAACGTCCCCAGGTTCGTTCAAAAACTCTTGGAGTAAGTAGCATCGCCATATCGCAGCGCACCGCATCGCATTGATCGCCGATACCCAAAAGAATTTTTTGCATCTGTTCCTGCAATCCTGGATTCGAATAATCGAGTTGAACAGTGTCAGACCAGCCTGAAAAATAAGGGTCCCTGCCGTGGGCAAAAATTCGACCTGTGACTTGGTCGTGGAAATAATTTTTGGGTTGCTCGTCGAGCAGTTGCTGGGTTCCTTCGACTAAGTATTCCGGGTGTGAGTTGAGCCAGGGGTGATCAAGCCCCATGTGGTTGGGTACAAAGTCGAGCATCAACTTGATACCGAGCTTGGACAATCTGCTTCGAAGCTTCTCCAAGGACTTCGGTCCACCGAGTTGTTCAGATACTCGATAGTCAGCGATTGCAAATCCAGAACCGCCGATATCTTCCGTCTGAAGATCACCTAGGACTCGCGAGAATTCCTGCAGCCATTCTGGGTTTCTTCGAGATTCCTGCAGAGATCGCGGGCCTAGAGTCCAGACGCTTAGCAACCATAGAATTTCAACGCCGCGTTGAGATAGTTGCTGTAAGAAAGGCTCGGGGATATCGGCCAAGTTTGCGCGGCGACCGATTTGTTTTGAGAGTTCGTTTAAGTAAACTCGAGTATTGAGTTGATAGAGAACGGGATGGGATTGCATGGCGAGGATCTCGCTTCGAAAGGGGGGCTAGTAAACTTCCCCTAGTCTACTTGCGTCCAGAGCCAGCGACCTAAGGATCGAGCAAATCTGAGCGTATTTCTTTAGTTCTTTGTTTGGACTGCTCGGCCCGCCAAGCGGCGATTTTGCCATGATCGCCGCTAAGGAGCACCTCGGGAACCCGAACACCTCGGAACTCCGGAGGTCGGGTATATTGGGGGAATTCCAGAAGTCTGTTTCCCCTGGAAAAAGAGTCATCCCAACTGCTTTGCTGGTCCCCAAGAACACCGGGGATAAGCCTGATGCAGGCATCGATCATGATCATTGCGGCGACTTCTCCCCCATTGAGCACAAAGTCGCCGACGCTCAGTTCCTTGGGCTTGAGTATCTCGACGACTCGATGATCGAATCCTTCGTAGCGACCGCAGAGCAGAATCAGTCGACCTCTGGGGGCAAAGTCCTCGACTAGTCGTTGATCGAGCCTTTGGCCTTGGGGGGTCAAGAGAATCAATTCAGAGGGACGTTCGTCCATTGCCCGGATAGCTTCGACACAGTGGACAACAGGTTCAACGCAGATGAGCATTCCTGGTCCGCCTCCGTAAGGCCGATCGTCGATCTTATGGTGCTTGGGGTCTGCAGACCAATCGCGAAGGTCATGCACGCAGATTTCGATAAGACCTTTGTCGATGGCTTTAGCTAGCAGGCTTTGGGTCAGGTATCCCGAGAAGATCTCTGGGAACAGAGTGATCAGATCGATACGGAGCGAAGCTTGAGGAGGCTTGGTTTGGCTGTTATTTTGCGGTGTCATATTTGAGAGTATCGATGATCGCAAAAGGATTGACAACACTGCTGGCTAGCAAACTCACGGGTGCCAGGCACCCGAGGAGTGAGTGCGTTGCCACGCCGCCTGACGGCGGCGTGTATTGGACGGTATTGACGGTGTTGACAAGATTGACTGCATTGACGGCGGACAGGATTGACCGGATTGACGTTGTTGACGGCGAAGGCCGATTAGCCGCTCGCCAATGAGGTCAACCACTCAATGAGGTCACTCACCCAATGATGTCAACCTCGTCAACCATGTCCGCAGTCAATCCCGTCAATGCCGTCAATAAGGTCAATGCCGTCAAAAACCCGCGTCCGCCATCGGCGGACGTAGCAAACTCACGGGTGCCAGGCACCCGTGGTAGCGCGTTGCCTGGCCGCCTGACGGCGGCGTGTATTTGACGTCATTGACGGTGTTGACAAGATTGACTGTGTTGACGGCGGACAGGATTGACCAAATTGACGTTGCTGACGGTGAAGGCCGAAAAACTACCTGACTTTCGCGTCAAACCTCACGAATCCACCCTCGCCAGGCTTAAGCTCCTGGTCGATCTCCCAGCGTAGAACCGACGAACCTGCTTCGTTTGGAGCCGTCGAAAAGCGAGCTTCTAAGCTCGATTGCTGCGAAGACTCAACATACTCCAACCGCGGAGCGAGCGAATCGGTGACGACCAACTTTGAGACCGGCTGCTCACCGATATTGTCGTAACGGATCGTAAAGGAAATGATGTCTCCTGGATTAGCAATCTGCTCCGAAGCCACCTTGCAAATACGAACCCTGGCTCCCTTGTACTCATACAAGGTGAACTCCCTAGGCTGCTTTTGATCGACGATTACAACAGCTTCTTGGCCATCGATCAAAACCTGCAGTGCATCGATGTTCGACCAAATGCGAGCGGCAGCCGCGGATATCGCAAGCTTCGCTGGATCGGTCATCAGGATATTGCCATTGCGGATGATATCCAGATCCTCGTAGGGCTTGAACGCATCACTGATCTCACCCATGGGCAATACCAACTCGGCAGGCATCGGACGCTGACGATCCAAGAACGCCTCGACCACGCGCACAGTGTCTTTGGTGTTTGCCTTAACCGGCGCCATGACCTGAATCGGAGGCAACTTCTCTTTGATCATCCCTGGCCCTGCTGGCAAATCAGCCGACTGAGGACGCAATGCAAGCTCGGACTCCAGAACACCAGTTCGCTTGCGAACACTGCCAAATCGAGGCGCGTAGATCGCAACGCGACAACCAGCTTGAACTTCAGTCATCCCAGTCTTGGTCGTGTACTGAATGACGGTGTCCTCTGGATCCAAGCCTACCTGCGAAAGATCGCTTTTGAGTCTCACAGGAGGATCGCGATCTCCCCCGTCAAAAATATATTCCTGGGGATCCATGCACCGCGAGGGCATTTCGCACTCAGGTTCACAAGCACCTTGAGGACATGGTCCCTCATGCGGTACCTTGCAACCGGCTTTGCAAGCTAGCAACCCCGCGCCGAGTCGGTTCGGGAACAAAGGACGATAGGGCCCATGAACACATGAACCGCTCGGTTGACACTCAGCGACCTCCCCATGGGATTCAAATGATGCACTCGCCGAACCACTCGTCGCGCCGCTTACAACGCGTCGATGACCTACCATCTGATAAGGGGATCCGGTAACTGGAGCGGAAGGATTGACGTACTGGGGACCAACGGTCGACGGAGTCCTGGCAACTGCATAGCTTTCAGGTTGCTCGGAGACTCGACGCGTTTGATTTGTCGCGTGGGAGGCCGGCACAACGGCTTGTGTGCTTGCTTGCTCCGACTCATCGGTTATCAACACATCGCGACTTGTGTCGCGAGGGAGTCGCACGCGCTCACGCATTGGATCCGTCGCACAACCGACTAAGCATACGAAGAACAACAAGCAAAAACTCGGTGCCAACATCGAGCCTCTTGGGAATGCTTTTGGACTGCGCGTCATGGGGGTGACCCTTTGGTTGGCAAATCTTGTGTTTTGCAAAGCTGGTTTGTCTTTATTGGGAATCGCTGATCGAGCCCGATGCTGCCGGTTTACCGACCACCGGACGACTCTGTACTGGCTCGGCGCTGGGACTTGCTGCTGGATATTCGATGATGGGCCAGCGACCTTCGTCGATGAGCATCTGTTTGGTTGGGATCGGCTTGAGTGTCGTCCAAGGTGGACAGTGGTAGAGGAACTCCAACCAATCTTGACCTTGGGTAACATTCGGGACTCGCGAGCCCATTCTCAAGATCGCAACAGGCCGTCCGAGTTGGTCTGCAGTGCGCAGTGCGTTTTGACTTGCACTGATATCCAAGACTCGTTGTGGTTTGCCTGAAGTATCGACCGGTTCGGCAACCTCGGAATCCTCTAAATAAATGACTCGCATGACAAGCTCGCCTCGGGCTGCATCGGCGATATCATTCTCATCGATCTCGATGGGAATCGGAAATCGATGCTCTCGTTCCGCAGGAGGACAAGTCTTATCGATCACCTCGATCGTGGGGAATAACTCCAGATCTGGATCGCCTTCGACTCCCGTCAATCGGAGTCGATAGACCGCACCGACCAAAAGTCCCACGCGAGCTGGATTAGGCATATCAGGAGCAAATTGCCCCGCCTCAGCAAAATTGAATTTCACACCCTTGGGCCCACGAACCTCGACAGCTTGCCAAGCTCCTCGCAGTTGCGGTTTGCGCTGCAATTGGATCGAACCGATTGCACCAGGAACCATCTCGTCGTCGAGTAGACTGCGCGTTGTATTGGGCAATCGGGCAGACGCGGAGCTGGGATTGTAAGCCGATTGGCCTAGGGCGACATTGCTAAAGAGAACTGCCAGGATGCAGATCACGATGAAAGCGACCCATCCTAGGACCATCGTCGGAAAGGAAATGTGTCGAAACATACTGCACCCTGTCGGACTGCGGGATAACAAAATAGTCCCAGACGATCCGGGACTATTGTTTATAAATCATCAACATCCAATCCGGTGATTAACGGACTTGTGGAGTTCCTGGTGGGCAGTATTCACCCGCACCACCTGCTCCACCCACGCCACCAGGTCCAGGACCTTGAGATCCACCGTAAAGGTTCGATGGAACAGGTCGGCTTGCATGGTAGAATCCTGGCCGACCGGCTGGATATCCAGGATGAATGTTCTGCTCGTGGATACGGATGTGGCTCGGAGGCGTTGGATAGCTATATCCAGGTTGCTGACGAACCGTCATCTTCATCTTGTCGACTGGATCAGGAATGTGCATGTGTGTCTTGTTCTTCATCACATGCTGTTGGAGTCCGGCAGGATGTCCAAACGGAATGTGAGGAGGTCCAGGCAATCCGATCGGAGTCCCGCTGTAGGTCATTCCATACTGAGGAGCTGTCACTCCAGCGACCATGTTCGGCGGTGCGCTCATCGGGTCGATGGGGCGACCATCGGGTCCACACAATCCACCTGCACCACCCATGCCTCCGGGGCCCATTCCACCAGGACCCATCGGGCCGGGTACACCACCGTTGGCATAAGCAGCAGCGGTTAGCTCGATGTCTTTGTTACCTAGGCGAACAATCGCTAGAATAGAACCACGTCGATCGGCTTCGATGATCGGATCCAAACCTGGTTCGAGACGAGTGCTAACCAGGGTGTCGATCCCCGAAATCACTTCACCTTGGAATTCAGGATCGGGCAAGTAGATCACTTTGGTCACAAAGTTGCCTGACAAAGCTTGATCGAGATCTTCCTCAGTAAACTGAATTGAGATCGCGTTGTGAGCCAAGTAGGCAGCAGTGCGAGGATTCGAGTGCCCGACCTCAACGGTCGGATAGAGCTCGACTCCCTCGCGACCAGCGATATCGGTAAGCTTCAGGCGGTAGATGCCACCTTGGGCAAACTCCAATCGTCCTGGGACGATCAAGCAGTCGCTGGTGAAGGAACCATCGCCGACGACATCGTAAGAGATCTTCATCGACTGCGGTTGATTGAATAGGATTTGAGTCGTTGGTGTAGGCACTCCTGCGCCATAACCTGGGACAGGGATGGTCTCAGGTGCCAAAACACCAGGACCAGGACCACCTACCATCGGGCCGGGTTCAGCCAGCCGTGCTGCAGGAGGCATATTGTGTCGAATAGCGGGCTCGCCCCCCAAGCTTGGTGCAGCCAAACCCAATGCGGCTATCACGCCTAAAAACCTAACTTTTTTCATGCGATTCCCCTCGGAATGACTTGGGTCAAGCCAGCTTCGCGCTAGGCAGTTACGACCGATTGTTTCCACCTGGACGCGAACCGTCCTGCAAACCTACAATTCCGTGCGACTTGGCACCCTCTTGCAGATCCCTCAGGAGCCTCAAAAGCGGAATTCGAGGCGCGTCTTGAGTCTATGTTCGGCACGGAGCTTTCGTTTTCTTTGATAAAATCGGTACGACTCGACCATGGAACCAAGGTTTTCAGTTGCTAGCATTTTCAAAGCGGTCGCCTCGCTACCAGTCCTCAGTGCCGCATCGCTTTTGGTTACTTGGATGCTTTGGCACCAGCCGGATGAATCGATGGCCTTTGGTCAGAGTGCTACGACAGTCTCCTCCCCTGCCCCAAAGACAACCCAGATATCTGAAAGTCCAGTCCAAGAGCCATCATCGACTTCAGCGATAACGCAGGTGACGACCGATCCGAACCAACTAGTGCTTGCAGCCGTTCGCCAAGCGGTTTGGGGGCCATCGATTTACTGCCGAGTCCAACAGACGACCAATGTTTTTGGTCAGCGTGCGTTGCTCATTGGCGAACTCCGATCCGAGGCCTTATCAAGTTCCCCTATGCGACGAATGCGTTACACGGCACGCGTGGCTGTTGGTGAGACAGCGTTTGATTTGCTTCAAGTATCCGATGGACGGATGATGTGGACGCGATCGAGTCCTAATGCACCACCGAAACGGATTATCTTGGATCAGGTGTTGCAAAGCATTCCCAGCAGTTTGCAGTATCCAGACACTAGGCCTGATGTTCATCTGCTATTGGCTGTCGGTGGCCAAGCTGAGTTGCTTCGAGGGCTTTATCACCGATACAACTGGTACAAGGCAGTCAGTGGCAAGATTGCTGGAGCGGATGTGTGGCAACTGGTCGGTCGATTGCGCACTGAGCCGACTCGGATTGCCGGCAACGCACCGATCGACAACATGAACAGCGACATAGGCAGTCCGAGCAAGAATTTACCGACCGAAGCACGATTGACATTGAGTCGCTCGACCAAGTTGCCTTACTTTCCCTTTATCATCGAATACTTCCAGCGTGCCCAGCACCCGACGAATTCCAAGAGTCCTTTTGAACTCATGTCGCGGATCGAGTTCAAAGATCCGACGACAGAGATTCAGTTTAGCGATAAGGACTTTGAGCGGTTCAGTGAGACCGTCGAAGAGATCAAAGACGAGACGCAAGACTACCTGCCTACGTTCCGTTTAAGCACCGAGGCGTTTCGGACTGTGCGGTAGTGCGCGAGGCGATGGGCAAGTGGATCGTTTCGTCTCGCATGCCAATGGCCGCGATATTTGTCGATTACTTTCGTACGTCCAGAGGATCTTTGACGTCATTGTTTGTCTTCGTTTCCCCCTCCACTGGTTTACCCTCGGCCAATAAAGCTTGTTCGATCGCCGATTTCAATTTCGTGTATCCTTGCATCCCGACCAAACGGACACGAATGATGCCCTGTCTGTCAATCACGTACGTGATCGGCTTGGTGCTAAGTTGATGAAACGGCGGTTGCCAGTTCGAGCCTGATACAATCGGATAAGTCACTTTCTTTGATCGAACGAACGCTTCTAAAGTTGGCTTCGGCTCAGGACTTATACCGATCACGGCGATACCATCGACCGATTTCTCATTGTAAATCAATTCAAGTGAAGGGATCTCCGCAGTGCTCGGGATTTTCGTTGTCTCCCAGAAGTTTAATAAGACAACCTTTCCCCTCAAAGATTCAAGTGTAATAGAATCCCCTTGGAGCGACTCCATTTGCAGATTGGGTGCTGCGGTTCCAATCGATGACACAAGTTCCTTGTTGGCTTCCTGGAACCTACGATTGAAGTCCTCGAAAAACGCCTTTGACTTATTTAGTTGTTTTGAAGCATACTGCGGAGCTAGCAGTCGCTGTGATGCCAGATAACTACCAATCGAGAGCAGGACCAGTCCAAACATGCCCCACGCAAGCGCTGTGTTGGATTCCTTCTGACTTGCTATCGTCGTTGATTCAGTCGAAGCGAGATTAGAATCGTCTGCGCATGAGAGGCTCTTAAGCAAGCGGTTGATTGGATAGGCCCTTCCGGCAAATGCACCAAGTAAGAGCATCAGGATGAACATTCCAACCTGTGGCAACCACATCAGGAGTCTAAAATAGCGAACGTAGTATAGAGACAATTGAGGAATCAGGATTGGCAGGTAATAAAGAACAAACCAAACTGCCAGCAACAGACCTCCAGCCCAAAGCACGAAGTGGAGCCCAGATACAGGCTTGCTCCACTCATTCTTCAATTTGGCCGCTTGCGGTAAGGAAGCAGGATGTTGTGTCGATTCTGCCTGCCCCCATGCAGATAGCTTCAAGAGCATTCCTGAAAACAACCATGCCTGAATGCAAGGCACAATCGATGGGGAGCCAAATCCTCCCAAACCGCTAGCTAGCCAGGAATTCGACAGATTCAACATATAGACAACCGAAGGCCAAAGGAACACGCATGCGGTAAATGTTAAACAGGCAATTCCCCACGGAAGCACCTTTACCTTTTGCGGTGCCGACATGAGCAATGCAACTCCTGCTGCAAGGGAAACCTGCAATATTGGAAACCCCCATTTGATAAGCGTCTGAGAGGTGCTCAGAAGCGGGATCACCTCCTTGTATCCTGCGGCGAGAAATTGGGGTAGAAGTTGTGCAAAGAATAAAATCGCAGCCATCAAAATGATTGACCAATACCCGATCGAGATACCTCGGCGACAGAACGGGAATGAATTAGTGGACATCTGATTCTCGCTTATAAACTACCAAAGGATTGTAATACACGTTTGGAACCCATCCGTTTTCCCAGCACGACAGGGTGCTCACCAATAACCCTATTGGAGCACAGGCAATTAACAGGACGCAAGTAGGCGCATCCTGAGAAAAAATTCAGCTTTCTTTAGATCCGCACGGAATTTCCATGTTCTGGTCGATCAAGCGTTGTTGAAGGGTATAGAGCATAGGCACGATTATTCGTTTGTTCAACGACTTAGCTAACCCCGACAGACTTTCAAGCTACTTACCCTGGGCCAAACCAAATGACGATCGATTCAATCTTGCTTGGGCCACCGATTCAACTGACGTTGTCGCTCTTTTTTGAATTCCGCTATCGGATCGATGGTAGGATCGATTTCCTCTTCCATCACCTTAAAAAAACTTGCCCCTAAGACGCCGAGAATCCCGGCGAAAATGGCAAGGGCTGTAACAAACGTAAACATGGTAATGCATCTGCCTATAGTAGTTACTGGAGTGATGTCCCCGTAGCCAACAGTGGCAACTGTCACCATTGTAAAATAGGCCGCATCGAACAAATCCCGAAACTTATCTGGCTGCGCTTTGCATTCGGCTTCGAAGATGGAAACTGTGCAGAAAAGTCCAACGATCAACTGGGTAAACAGCAGTGGTTTCCAAGCTGGCCAAGCGCGATAGAAGCCTAAAGCTACCAACTGCAATGAGCGACTGTACCGAAAGAATTTGAGCAACTGGAATATGCGCAGCGCCCGAAGCAGATGCCCCCATTCGGGTGGTGCAACCAATCCAAGCCAAAAGGGAGCGATAGAAATTAGGTCAACTAAACCGATTGCAGATTGGGGATAATGCCATCCGTAGTGATCTTGGGCGTCATCCAACCATCGCATTAGATATTCGAGAGTAAAGCAAATGGCGATGACTCCCTCGGCCAACACAAATCGGGGATCGCGAGGGAGATAGTCTGCATTTCTGAGCGAAAGCTCGGTCAGATAAAGACCTGTTCCAAGCACAATCAGGAGCTTGATCAAAGGATTTGCTCTTTGAAGGATAGTTCGAGCCTGCGTCATGGGAGCGATCCTGGAGTGTGGATTAAACAGGGTGATGTTGGTTCTAGTGAATCGGGTGTTCGAATTAAGAGGGCGGTTTTCTTTGTTTTTCGGGCTTAGAATCCTAGCTTTGGGACAAGAAAGCTTCTTTTTAGTTTTTTCGCGCCCTGCCATTTGTTATTCTTTGCCTTTGACACACTAGGCATCTTTGTGAGGTCCGTAAATTCAAAGACAGGTGTAGAGTGCGAGCATGGGATTATTTGACAAAATTCGTGGCGAGTTCATCGATATTATCGAGTGGATCGATGACTCTAGGCATACTTTGGTCTGGCGATTTCCCCGTTATCAGAACGAGATCAAAAACGGGGCCAAGCTGATTGTCCGTCCGGGTCAGGTCGCGATCTTTGTCTCTGAAGGAAAACTGGCGGACGTATTCGAAGCGGGAACCTATGAGTTAACCACGGCCAACCTGCCGATTCTAACGACGCTCAAAGGTTGGAAGTACGGCTTCAACAGTCCGTTCAAAGCTGAAGTCTATTTCTTTAGTTTACGACCTGTTTTGGATCTCAAGTGGGGCACCCCCAATCCAATCATGTTGAGAGACGCGGAGTTCGGGCCGATCCGTATTCGGGCTTTTGGATCTTACGTTCTAAAGGCGGCTGATCCCAAAGCATTGCTCACAGAAATCGTCGGAACCAACGCTGCGGTTTCTACGGAAGAAGTTACAGAGTTGATTCGATCGATCATCGTCGAAGCCTTGACCGATCTGTTGGGAACATCCCAAATCGCAGCGTTGGATATGGCATCGAACTATCGCAAACTCGCTGATGAACTGAAGAAACAAGTTCAAGAGCGAATCGACGACGAGTACGGTCTGGAGTTACAGCAGTTGATGATTGTGAATATTTCGCTGCCCGATGAGGTCGAGAAGGCTCTGGATTTACGAACCAAGATGAATGTGATTGGGGACATGGGTCGCTTCCAACAGTATCAAATGGGAGAGTCGATGGTTGCCGCCGCCAACAGTCCTGCGGGAGGTGGTGCAGCAGAAGGAATGGGCTTAGGTATCGGGCTTGCCATGGCCAATCGGATGACACCTTTAGGTAATCCTGGCCAAGTGATGCCCTCAGTCCCCCCTCCCCCACCGGTTGCCGTTTGGCATGTTGCCAACCAAGGCCAAACCCTCGGGCCCTACAGCATGCAGCAAATGGTCGAAGCCATCGGGCGAGCGGAGCTTCAAGCATCCAGCATGGTTTGGACAGCAGGCATGACCGATTGGCTACCTGCAGGCAAGGTTGCTGCTTTTGCGGGTTATTTCCAGGCTCCTCCTCCTCCCCCGAAAACATAGCCAAAGGGGTCCTCGTCTTGGCAGATATCAAAGATAATCAGCCGGTAGACTCGAATGACTCTGGGTTGCTTGGTTGTGAATGGATCATCGATGCTTATGGTTGCGATCCTGATCGCCTTCGCGACCCTGCGACCATGATCCGCTTATGTGAAACCATTATCGATAAACTCGACTTGAATGTCGTAGGACATCCGGTTTGGCATCAGTTTCCCGGTCATGCAGGGGTCACTGGATTGTATTTGCTGAGCGAATCTCACTTGGCCTGTCACACCTATCCAGAGGTTCATGCGGCAACACTGAATCTCTACTGTTGTCATTGGATCCAGGAACAGCCTTGGGCAGATCTGATTGGCAAAGCGCTGCGAGCCTCTCATTGCGATGTGGTTTGCGTACCACGCGGGCGGGGCGCTTGGATGCCTACGAGTCTAGGCAAGGAGATCGACTGATATGAAGTCGCGTACAACGAATTGTCCGGCATGTGGTGGCCCTGTGACGTTTCAAGTAAGCTCGTCGTTGGTTACTGTATGCGGCTTTTGCAATTCTGTTGTCGCCCGAGGGGACAAGCATCCGAAGGACTGTGGGAAAATTGCGGATGTTGTGGATCTAAACTCCCCTATCCGAGTTGGGATGACGGGGAGTTATCGCAACAAGGCTTTTCATGTGACGGGACGTGTTCAGTACAAACATCCCTCGGGAGCTCTCTGGAACGAATGGTATTTGAGTTTCCCTGGCGAGCGATGGGGTTGGCTTGCCGAGGCCCAAGGAAATCTCTATTTGATGTTTGAGCAAAAAACCAAAGCCGGGTCGCGGCTCGCAGAATTTGAGTCCTTGGAACTCGGTCATGAATTCAAAGTACGAGAAGAGTCACTGGAAGTCACTGAAAAGGCCATCGCAACGGTATCGGCTGCCGAGGGCGAAATCCCCTGGGCCGTGCGACCTGGATTGAACCACACTTATGCGGATTTAAAATCGAAGCAAGGCTCCATAGGGACCTTGGATTTCTCAGACTCAGCGGTCCGGTTTTATTTGGGAAGCCGCGTGACTCTCGATGCGATTGGTATTAGTGCTGAATCGAACCTAGGGATTCCGCAAGATATTGTGGTCCAAGGGATTCAGGTCAATTGCCCGAACTGCGCTGGCAGCTTGCAGATGAAACTGCCGGATCAGTCGCTACGGATTACATGTCCTAGTTGCAATGCGCTGTTGGATGTTCGCGAGGGAGACTTGGTCTACCTCGATTCACTAGGACCAAAAAAATTCGACCCTGTTTTACCTCTTGGCTCCAAAGGGAACCTATTTGGCAAGGAATTCATCGTTATCGGATTCCTAAAACGGTTTGTATTCCATGCAGGCAAGTCCTATCCATGGAGCGAGTATTTGCTTTACAACCCCGAAATCAAATTCCGCTGGTTGGTAGCGACCCAAGATAACCATTGGTCTTACATCGAGCAGATCGATTATCCTGGAATTACGCAAGGGCAAGTCCTCAACTTCGAAACGAAGTTTTTCAAGTTGTATGACGATGGCACCTCAACGGTCAGTTACGTCATTGGAGAGTTTCCTTGGCGTGTGCAAATCGGTGAGCAGACCAAGGTGAAAGACTACATCTGTCCACCGTTGATGCTCAGCTTCGAACAGTCAATCGCACAGACCGATTCGGCGGATCCTAACGCCGCTATCCATTCAGAAGTCACAGTCTCGAAGGCTACTTACTTAACAGCCGATGAAATTGAAAAAGGGTTTTCGTTGAAAGAAATCCGTCGCCCATTAGGCGTCGGAGCAATTCAACCGGCACCGATTTTGGGCTATCGATTTTTGATCGCCTGTGGTGCGTTTCTAGCGGCATTGATGATCCTCAACGCAATCGGGCGGCGAATGCATCCAGAAAATCCGCCAGACAGTTGGTTGATAACCATAGCGATCTGGGTTGTTGTTGGATTTCCGATAGCAACACTGCTTTACAAATGGTCGTTTGAACTCAAGCGATGGCAAAACAGCGATTTTTCGCCATACGTGGGTTTCACGCAGACCAAGCAGAGTCTCTTTGGAGAATCGCCATGAACTCGGTCTTCAATGCGTATTTGATCACAGGCCTGATCGTGTGCCTTGCGTTTGGAACGGCTGCCCTAAGCGGTTGGCATTTGCCGAGCAACAATTTCAGCGGAGCGAGTAGTCGCAGTGCAAGCAGCACAAGCTCGAGCAATCGCAGTAGCAGCAGTCGCGGTGGTTTTTTTGGTGGAGGATCGACATCAGGTCGTTCCTCTGGTGGTTTCTGGGGTGGAGGAAAGTAATGATGAAATTGGATATGGTTCACTGTTTTTCCAGCGGTATTCTTGGACAACTCCAACCCGTTCCTGCCGAGACTGGCTGGGGATTGCTTGTCTATCACTTGAGTGCATCTGCGATCTTCTCCGCACTAGGGATCTTCGTCCTGTTTCTCGCGATCTATTTGATGGAGTTATTGACGAAGTTTTCGATTACCAAAGAGATTGTCGATGAGCATAACACAGCTTTGGCAATCATTGTTGCATCGGTTGTCATTGGCATCGCGATGATCATTTCGGCGTCGGTCGTGGGCTGACGAAACGATGCTCAATCGTGCTCCACTTTTTCTCTTGTATGTAAACGTGTTGGTGATCGCTGTTTGCGGGCTGATCTATGAATTGCTCGCAGGTACGCTTGCCAGTTACATGCTAGGGGATTCGGTCACCCAATTTTCATTGGTTATCGGTACTTATCTATCGGCGATGGGAGTCGGAGCGTGGCTCTCGCGTTACATTCAGCAGCATCTTGCGCAGGCTTTTGTGGAGATCGAGTTAGCACTTGCTTTTTTGGGGGGCTTTTCAGCACCGCTTCTGTTCATCGTATTTCCATTTGTGGAGTGGTTTCGACCGCTACTGCTTGGATTGGTCTTTGCTGTTGGGGTTTTCGTCGGACTTGAACTACCTCTGCTTATGAGGATCCTCAAGGAGCACCTCGATTTCAGCGATTTGGTATCCAAGGTTCTTGCTTTTGATTATGTCGGTGCGTTGATCGCTTCGATTTTGTTTCCTTTGATTTTTGTCCCGTATCTTGGATTGGTAAGGACCTCACTGGTGTTCGGGATCCTCAATGCTTTGGTCGGACTTTGGAGCACGTTTCTGCTTCGACCTCTGCTGCGACCGCACCATGTATTGAGCTTGAGAATCCGTGCTGCGATCGTTCTGGCAATGCTTACGGGGGGGCTTTTCCAATCTTCCCAGATGACGCGATTTGGAGAAGAGAGCAGCCTTGGTGGAAAAATAATCCATAGCGTTTCCTCAACTTACCAGCGCATTGCAGTTACCAGCAAACGAGGTGGATTTCAGCTCTACCTCAATGGGCATTTGCAATTCAATTCGACCGATGAGTATCGCTACCACGAGGCGCTAGTGCATCCGGCTCTTCTGGGGAGTGATCATCCCAAGCAAGTCTTGGTTTTAGGAGGTGGAGACGGACTTGCAGTGCGTGAAATTCTTCGGTATCCAAGCATCCAACGCGTGGTTCTGGTCGATTTGGATCCGGCCGTTACTGATTTGTCGAAAGGTTTTCCACCTCTGCTTAAACTCAATGGATCATCGCTTCTAGATCCGCGCGTTGAGGTAATAAACCAAGATGCGTTTCTGTGGATCAACCAGTCGAGCGAATCCTTCGATGCAGTGATCATCGATTTTCCAGACCCTGGGAGTTTTTCGATAGGTAAGCTTTACACGACGCATTTTTTTCGGAAATTACGCAATCGAATCCACTCCAATTCGCTTGTTAGTATTCAGTGCACTTCGCCGTTGGTTGCACCTCAATCCTATTGGTGCATCATCCGTACTCTCGAAGCAGCGGGTTTTGTCGTCAAGCCATTCCATGCGAGCGTTCCATCTTTTGGGATATGGGGGTATGCACTTGCAAGTCTGACTGAAATCTCCCTTGATACAAAGAGGCTCCCATCGGATGGCCAACTGCGATTTCTAAATCCAACGAACCTTCCGGACCTTTTCACGCTTCCTCAAGACATTCAACCACTGTCTCCGCAAATCAATCGATTGGATAATCAGTCGCTGGTCCGTTACTACGATGAGGAATGGCATGGACTCGATTAATCGACGAGACCTGATCGCGACGCTTCTGGGAGTATCGGCAACGACCCTTGTTGGATGCTCTAAACCTAAAAGGCCTGATATCCAAGGCGAGCTTTTTGGGCAAGATAGCCAGAGCGGACACCGGCTTCGAGATTCGAATTTGCATCCAGGCTCGATTCAGGACTGGCAGGAGGTGCCAGTGGTAATCGTCGGAGGGGGAATTGCTGGGTTATCAGCCGCATGGCGACTCAAACGCAAGGGGTTTCATGACTTTGTATTGCTTGAACTCGAATCCCAGGTTGGAGGAACGTCACGCTCAGGCACCACGGGCAACTTTCATTTTCCATGGGGTGCTCATTACATCACTACCCCGTTACCGAACAACACAGACTTGATCGAGTTGTTGATAGAAATGGGCATTGTGCTTGAAATTGCACCCGATGGAACGCCCGTTGTCGATGAGCAGTACCTTTGCCGAGAACCCGAGGAGAGGATCTTTGTCGATGGACGCTGGGCCGAAGGGCTCTTTCCGGAATCGATCGCAAGCCAAGACGACCTCGATCAATATGCCGCCTTCAACCAGCAGATCAAGTTCTGGTCAAATGCGCAAGACATTCATGGCAAACGTTTTTTCGACTTGCCCATCGCTCATTGCTCGGACGATCCACAACCGAAGGAACTTGACAAGATATCCATGCTCGATTGGCTTGATCGGCAGGGATGGGATTCGCCGCTCTTGAAGTGGTATGTAGATTATGCATGCCGAGATGATTACGGGCTTTCGATCGATCGAACCAGTGCATGGGCTGGCATTCTCTATTTTGCGGCCCGATGGAAGAACAAAGACCACGCGATGCAGGATGTGATCACTTGGCCTGCGGGCAATGGCCAGCTGGTCGATTACTTAAGTCAGCAAGTCACCTCACACATTCGTAAACGCTTCATGGTGACAAAGATCCATCCTAGCGAACCATCCAAGCGCGATGACGTTTGCGAACTTATCGGATTGGATTTGGACAAAAATCATTGGGAAGGATATCGAACCAAGCGAGTCATCTGGGCAGGTCCTCAGTTTATCGCAAGTCGCGTGATCGATCGATTTCGAAATGGGAGTATCGGTAGCTCGATTCCATTTCGTTACGGTTGGTGGCTGGTGGCCAATGTGCATCTTTCAGACCGTCCCCAAGAATTGGATGTGCCTCTGTGTTGGGATAACGTGTTCTACGAGAGCAAGTCCTTGGGTTATGTGGTTTCCACACATCAATCGGGCGTGGATCACGGGCCCTGTGTTTGGACATGGTATTATCCTTTTGCCGATGAGCCATCGAAATACTCTCGCGAGCAATTGCTTGCGGTCCCCTGGTCCGACTGGGTCGAGTTGGTTCTGACTGATCTGCAAAGAGCTCATCCCAAGATCCGTGATTTGGTCAGCAGGGTCGATGTATTTCGTTGGGGGCATGCAATGGTGCAACCGTACACAGGCTTTGTTTGGAGCCAGGCGCGTCGCGAATCGGTGAACCCTGATCGACAGGTTCATTTTGCGAACACAGATCTGAGTGGATTGGCGCTCATGGAAGAGGCTTTTTATCACGGGATCCGTGCGGCGGACGAAATCCTTAAAATCCTTCGCTAGTCGTTTGCATCAACCCATCGGAGGGGGCGTTCCCGACAAAACTTAGGGAAATTTCAGCGATCTTCGCCTAGAAACTAAAGAGTTTTAGCCAGATGTATTCTAGCGGCAAAGGAGATGTGTCACTTCTGGTCTCATGAACAATTTCGTTCGACAACTGATCACAAGCGAGGAGACCGAGCATGAAGATTCAAGTTCACTGTCCGCAATGTCATCGTGAATACAACGTTAAAAAAACACTGCTTACAAGGAAACTCAAATGCAAGTGTGGAAAGGTATTTCAGGTCCAATCACCTTCTGACGGTGATACGATAGAATCATCACAAGTTGCTCCTCCCTCGGGTTTTTGGGACGAGAGGTTCGAGGAGATCGCAGATGATATCCCCAAAGAGCAACCATCGGTGGTCCATGCTGCAAAAGCTACCAAGCAAGGTTGCAACTTTGAAGTAATCCTGCCGATGGATCCATTTACTGGAGGAATCCTTTATAGTCTTGTTTGCTCATTGGTTGGATTGGTCTTGCTCGCGCTGATGGTCCCATTTCGATCTTTTCTTTCGCCTCTATTGGGACTTGGACTATTCGGTGCGTTTCCGATCTTTGGTTTGGCGACGCTTATCTATCGCTATCGTGCGCACTATGTGAACCATGTAACACTGGCTATACGGGATGAGGGTATTTCAATCCTCTACCATAAGGCGCTCCCTTGGCCCTGTCGAAATCGAATCATCCCCGTCGAATCGATCGAAGAAATCCGAATGGAAACCAATACAGTTCAGGCATCATGGCTTTTGCCTCGAGCCGAGTACTCTCACACCACATACGGTTCCAAATCATCCTACAACTACGTTTTTGTTTACGACTTGAAATGCAAACTCAAGAACAAGCACTTTGAAACTAGGCTTTTAACCGTTGAGAGTAGAGATCTGGCCAATTCGATACGATTGCAGTTGAAACGACTGAAGCTTGATCGAACTGATGAATCCTAGAGCGTCTGCTTGGTCAGGTGGGTCGTTTCGGAGTCATCGAGCCGCTGATGAAGTCTCAGAAATCGCCGATCCCCCATCTTGGGACCAATGACAAAGCTTGTTTGGCTCTTGCGATCATCGAAAATAGAGATCTTGCGATGTCGATGCGATCGCAGCTAAAACGAATTATTACAAAGAACCCATCAGAATCGTGAAAGATCAAAAACCTAAGGTGCACTTATGAACAGCGACGTCCCGGATTTGGCAGAGAATCGATCGATAACGATCATCCCGGAGAATCATGAGCAAATAGATTCGCAAAAACGAAAAGTTCGTGCAAGAACTTTTTTCATCTATGCGGCCGTGCTGTTACTGGGTGGCATTGGTTATAAAGCTTGGTTGTTTTACCAAGACTGGCAATTCAAAGCAGGCGGTGCACATGCGATTGGAACTATTGAATCCTGGGAAACACATACGACCTACTCCAAACGAAAGGCTCTGCCGACACACACCATCAAATACCAATTCAAGACGGAGAGCGATCAGACTGTCTCTGGAGAAGATTACGTAAAGATCTGGAGGCATAAACCCGAAAGCAAATCTGGGCTCGAACCGAAGAAAAAAGAAGATATCCGAATTGAGTATCTTAAAGCCGATCCGCAACTTTCTCGGATCATTATTCCTAATCGCTTTGATGAGGAATCGTTTTGGTCGACTTGCGCGATCCTTACAGCGGGGTTCTTGAGCGCGATTTTGTGGATTAACTCATTCTCAACCAAGTTGCGACTGCAAAGCTATGGATTCTTGCTAATGCTCGTCGGTTGCTCTATCGTGGCTGGGTTGATTTACATTTTAATCGCTGAAGCTCCAATCCATCGACTCGGGGAAGGTGTGCTGGCTCTACTTGTCATGCTAATTTTCGTAAGTCCTTTTGTCGGTGGTGCTCTGTGGTTGGGATGGTTTTTGTTTTCAATCAGCCATTTTACGTTCACCGATCCAAGGGAACTACTGCGAGACCAGGTGATACCTCCGTGCGGAGACCAAGTAACGATTATGCCTCGCAAATATTTAGGAGCCGATGCGGCATTGATCCTCGATCATCAAAACGGCTTGATTCACTTCCTCAACTGCCATGTGGCCAAGGGTTTTATACCAAGAACGATGAGGATATACACTTGCAAGATCGATGACTTGCATATCGATGGAAAAAACCGCATGATCAAGCCAGGTCAGATCACGCACGCCATACTTTCCACACCTGCAGGAGCAACCAGACTCGAAATGCAGGAGCCCGGCGCGATAGAGATTCTTGGTATATTGCGCAACCAGGGATAAAATCCCTAGTTTTGAATCCCTGGAATATCACGAGCTTCCTTGAGCAAAAACTCTACGGCAGCCTCGACGCACTGTGCGTCTTGCATCAAGAACGAATGCAAGACCGGAAAGGTCTTAAGCTCGCTCATCCCCTCGAGCTTGGCTTCTTGTACGGTCACGACGGCATCGTTTGGGCCACTCAAAAGCGGATTTTGGATCGATGTGCCTGTTAGATCCCCGGCGATGACCATGAACGGACATGGGGGGATCCCAAGGTTCGTGCTCAAGCCCTCCCAGTGGGGCCCGAGTTGCATCCCGGACTTGCCTGTGATCATCTCAAACAAACCGAGCTGAGACAATCGCTTGGCAAACGAGGAGCCTTGATTCGGTGGGCCCATCATTACCACGCGATCGATCCGCCCTAAAACCCCCCGCGGATCCCCCTGCTCTTTCCACTGGGCGATGGCAAGCCGCGTGACGATATTTCCCAAACTATGGCCTGCAATTTTGATCCTAGGTTTGCCTGGTAAATTCTCGACGAGCTCTCGAAGCGCCTCGGCATGAGAGGCGATCGAAGCTCGCGTGCTTGCGTACTGAAACCGAATGATTGCAATCGATTCGTTTTCAAAACCGCTGGATTCCAGATCGCTAGCTGCTTTGACCGCCGGTTCAGATGATAACTCCCCAAGCCGTTTTAAGATCTCCTGCTCGACTGGCTTCATGCTCGAAGCGGTTCGCATGAGTCCGTGCAGTAGCAAATAAACTTCCTTTGGATCTTTGTGAGTCTCAGTATTAGGCTTGCTCTTGATCTCTTCGAGGACTTCGAGCATCGCATCCTTGGTACCCCAGCCTTTGCGAAACGAACTTGGGTCGATTACACGCCAATGATCCATCGCATGATTGTATTGCAAGCGATACCCATGCCACCACCGATGATCAGTCCAAAACTGCTTACCCCCAAGCGTTGGTAGCTCTAAGTTCCAGCGTTTTCCGTTTCCTTGTATCATCGTTTCCCAAGCCTTTTGCCACTGCACATCGGTCAACTCCTGTGCTTGCTCGGAACCACCGGAATCTGGATCCTGAGCCTTTGCAAAAACCGTCTCTAGCGAAATTACCATCCAAGCGAACACCAGCAACATGCCGAACTGAGCTCGATTACACGTGGACTTCTGCACTGAGTTTCTCCGCTGGGTTTGATTGCGAGAAAATCGGTTCGATGACTTCGCTCAAAAACTCGTGAACCTGTCGCTCGGCCCTACCGGTGTATTGCTCGGGAGCCATGACATCTGCGACCGAGATATTAGCAAAAGCAGGATCGGTCGCTAGTCTTTCGAGTAGATCGTTGGGCATCGCCTCTTGCTTGACCCTCAGGGCTGCAGCTTGGCTGTGAACTCGGATCACTTCGTGGAGGTGCTGGCGATCCCCACCGGCAGCCACTCCTGCCATCAATAACGATTCGGTTGCCATGAAAGGTAATTCCTCCGCTAGATTCCTTTCGATCGTCTTTGGATAGACGACAAGTCCACTTGTGACATTCTCCAAAAGAATCAAGCAGGCATCGACCGCAAGGAATGCTTGAGGCATGACTAAACGGCGATTGGCGCTATCGTCGAGAGTTCGCTCCATCCATTGGGTGGCGGCTGTCATGACCGGACTCGATTGGAGACTCATAACAAATCTTGCCAACGAACACATCCGTTCACTTCGCATTGGATTACGCTTGTAAGCCATCGCTGAGGAGCCGATTTGATTGGTCTCAAAGGGCTCTTCGATCTCCTTTTTGTGTGCAAGAATCCGCAGGTCCGTTGCGATCTTATGGATCGATGTCGCGATGCCCGATAGGGTATCGGTCAGGAATGCATCTACTTTGCGAGTGTAGGTCTGGCCAGTGACTGCGTAAGCACCTGGGAAGCCAATCTTTTGAGCGATTCGCTGCTCGAGCTCGCGTACTTTTTCGTGATCACCGTCGAACAATTGCAGAAAGCTCGCCTGGGTCCCTGTGGTCCCTTTGGCGCTGCGAGCCAATAAGCTATCGAGGCGATGATCGATCTCAGCAAGATCCAATACCAGATCGTACATCCAGAGGGTCATGCGTTTGCCAACCGTTGTCGGTTGAGCCGGTTGCAAATGGGTGTAGGCCAAGCATGGCAGTCCCGCATGCTGCTTGGCAAACTCGGCCATAGCCCCTAAGCATGCGAGCACCCGTTTGCGCACCATTTGAAGTGCGTCGCGAAAGATCATCAGATCGGAGTTGTCCGTCACATAGCAACTGGTGGCTCCTAGGTGAATGATCGCTCGGGCTTCGGGGCATTGATCGCCATAGGCGTGGACTTGGGCCATCACATCATGGCGAAGTTTTCGTTCGTAGCCAGCGGCGGCCTGAAGGTTGAGGTTGTTTTGAAAAGCTTTGAGTTGGGAGATCTGCGTATCGCTGATCGCAAGTCCGAGTTCCTTTTGGGTTTCGGCAAGCACGATCCACAATTGGCGCCACAGCCCGATCCGGTGCTCGGTGCTCAGGAGTCTTGCCATCTCCTTGGATGCATATCGGGTGATGAGCGGGTTTTCATAGACAGCGTCAGACACTGCATTCTCTTTCTAGTGTGCGTTTGCGGACTGATCTTTTCTTCCCAAGCCAAATCGCCTATGGAAGATCGTATGCAAGAATATACCATCCAAAGGAGCAATCGTCGTTGCCAACAAACCGACCGAGTTTTTGCACCCGGCGAGCGCTATTATTCTGCCGTGGTGGCCCAAGGTAGCTCGCTGATTCGCCAGGATTTTTCCAAGGAGGCTTGGGCTGGTCCGGCCCAGCAGACCGTCGGTTGGTGGACTTGCCAAGTCCCAACGACAAATCCTGGAAAACCCAAATTGGCCCCTACTCATGTTTTGCTTGCAACCCTCGAGGCGCTTCTTGACGATCCGTCCAAAGCCGAGCTTGCCTATCTTCTCTGCCTTCTGCTGGTTCGCCGAAGAATCTTGACCGAACCACCCAAGGTCAAGCTTGAGGAAGAGGATTCCTCAGAAGATTCGCTGGTATTGCACTTGACCCATACGCCTACAAACCGCGATTTTATTGTCCCGGTCTGCCACCTGGATCTCCAGGAATCCGAGCACCTGCAATCCGAACTGAACCAACTTCTTTTCAGCGAGTCCTAATGCGCTCCGCCACCAACACGATCGTGCACCTAAGATGGCTCGCCTGCTTGGCGGTCTTGTGCATGAGCACCGGAGCGACCTGCATACCGAAACGGCCCTTGGCTGAGTTTCAGCCTCAGCCGATTTTCAATGCGCCGCCATCGATCGAGCAGATGGCCGAAGTGGTCAATCGGTCTCGTAATATTCAGTCGCTGCAATCCAATTTTGTGACGATCAATCCCAATCAGATTCGCAATCTCGATGCGAGTTTAGTTTGGCAACGGGAAAGGAGATTTAAGATCTCTGGTGGGATTTCGCGGATGATGGGGAATAATTTCGAAGTCGGTAGTAACGAGCAGTACTTTTGGATGAGCGTCAGAGATGGGATGCGTCCTCAGTTGTTTTACGCTCGTCACGATGAGTTTGAGTCACAGGCCCTTCGCCGAATCTTGCCCGTTTCCCCCCTTTGGATTCTCGAAGCGCTAGGGATCAGCGAGTTGGATCCTTACAAAGTCATGGGAACTCCGATGTCCCGTCCCGATGGCATGCTTGAGATAGCAACCCTTGCTCCCACAGCCACCGGTAGCTATACGCGTTCGCTAGTGATTGATCCAAAGTATGGCTTTACGCGTCAGGTTTTTTTAAAGGATCCCACGGGTCGACTTGTCGCATCGGCGAGTCAAAGTGAGCACAATTTCTATTCATCGGTGTCGATGGCTCTGCCGCATAAGGTTCTCATTCAACTCATACCAGCGATCGATCCTCCCACAGAGATCGATGTGACGATCGGCAGTTATGTGATCAATGGACTCGATGCGACATCGAATGTCGGTTTTGATTTACCTAACCAAAACGGTTACGAAGTGATCAATTTGGTGCAATTCAATCAGGGGCTTCCTCAAGCCGTAACGCCGATTCAAGTTGCACCGCCTGGGCCCGTTGCAGTGCCTCCACCTACTGCAGTGCCACAGCAGTTGCCACCGACAGCTTATCGCACAGTGCCCTGGGATGGGCGGACTTTGAGATAGTTTCGTACCATGCGGTAGTGGATCTTGCTAAAGATCCCGGCACTCGAGCAAACCTCGAAATACATCTAGCGAGTTCTATCCAACGACTCGCTCTTGAAAGTGTGGCTGTAGTTAGCGAAAGTTCGTTCATTCGCCTTGATCAGAATATTCGCGGTGGTTGAAAGCGCTGGGATCTTTAGCAAGATCCACTACAGAACCTTGCGGTAGTGTATCTTGATGTAGTGGATCTTGCTAAAGATCCTAGCACTCGAGCAAACCTCGAAATACATCTAACGCGTTCTATCCAACGACTCGCTCTTGAAAGTGTGCCTGTGGTCAGCGAGTGTTCGTTTATTCGCCTTTTGTGAAATATTCGCGATGGTTGAAAGCGCTGGGATCTTTAGCAAGATCCACTACCGCAAGATCCACTACGATGCGACTTACTATTACTCTTCGACTTCTTCGATGATCTCTTTTGCCTGCTCCTCTTGCGCGATGGCCTTTCCAAACTCATCGAGTTTGACGTCTGCCACTGCGGTCTTACGCTTGGCCACATGCAATAGATCCTCATAGATCGGATCGGGTTGGGATTTCTGGATCGATGCGACGGCCGAGGCAACTTCTTTTAGATATCGCAGAAAGACGTTTCTCCGGTTGCCTTGGGCGGCGATCGCTTGTCGTTTTCTCAAGAATGTCGCCAAGGATCGACCGATATATTGAATGCCAAGTCGCAATTCCTTTTCGATCTCGGGCGTGTTGGCAATGGCCTCCTTGGATTCGCTTGTAAAGGGAACCCAAACGCTCGCGACATGGACGATGAGTGTCACTGGGCCCATCGGCAGAGCCCCCCGCGATTGGGACAGCCCATAGGGTCGCCAATTGGTGTTCAATACCGATTGGGTGATCGCACAGGCCCCTTGCTGGAACTGTAGGGGAACGCGGTTGGCAAACCGATAGATCTGCATCGATTGACCTTCGGAAATATTGATCTCGCGAAGGACGCTGTGGAGCGTATCGAGTTGGGCTTTGTTGAGTTTCTGAGGACTGCATCGGGTCGGGAGTTTGGTCTCGGTAATGATCTTCTCTGCTGAGTCGGCCCCGATACCGGCAAAAGTGTCGATGAGAAACTTGCGCAAGGTCTTGGCATCGGATTGACCGATCAGATCGACTAGCTCTTCACGAGTGACCTTTTGTGCTGCAACGTTGCCACCGTAAGCCAAGGCGACTTCGATCTGGAATGGAGAGCCTCTTTGCACCGAGGGGGGACGGGTCACTGCATCGTGAAATTCGCCAGGCACGATCGCTTTAAGACCTTTATAGAGTAGATCGCGTCCGATCGGAACGATGCAGTCGGTTGAGGGTGGACGGATCTTGGTGTCTTGTAAAGCTCGATACAGTCGCTCGGCTTCGGTCTGCCCAACCTTGATCGCAGTCGATCGGGTGGAGATCTTAGCCTCCTCGCACACCTTACGGGCCACCGCTGGTGTAACGCAAGAGAAAGAGCTCGTCAGAAAGGATGTGACCGTTGTCCCCTTCTCTGCCCCGAGCATGGTGATCAATCGACCGAGTTCGACACCGTAGGGGTGAGGCTTGATCTCTTTTGCCTCGCGAGGAAGTTCGGTGGTCGTGCGCAGGATGGTTCGCTGTTCGCTGTCGGGGCTGTGCCAATGGATCGTCACGTGGGGATTGGCTATTGCGGTCTGTTCGAGATATTCATCGACGCTGCCGCGTCCGCGTTTATAGACGGCCGTAAGTTCGATCGTCACGCGCGTACCGGACTCGAGTTCAGTACCGGGTTTCCCATCGGCATCGGGATATCGATTCTCCCAATCGATCCCGTGGTCTTTCATGTACGAGTGTCCCTTTTCACCTGATGCGATATCGACACCCTCTCCTTTGCCGTTGATGATCTCCGGTTGATTCTTTTTCGTGTCGACTTGGAGTTGGAAGTAATGGACAGGGGAGCGTTTGGAGGTTTTCGATAGGATCTGCATGGGACGCCCAGTGGTGAGCATGCCGTTCATTCCTGCGGCGCTGATGCCGATCCCTTGTTGTCCACGGCTTTGTCTGAGCCGATGGAACTTACTGCCATAGAGTAGTTTGCCGAAGATCAGAGGGATCTGCTTTTTAACAATCCCAGGTCCGTTGTCCTGGACTGCCACGCGGAATCTACCGGGCTGCGGTTGATCGATTTTGACCCAAACCTCTGGCAGGATTCCGGCCTCCTCGCAAGCATCCAGCGAGTTATCAACCGCCTCTTTGACGGTTGTTAGGAGTGCTTTTCGAGGATTGTCGAAGCCGAGCAAGTGCCGGTTTTTCGCGAAAAACTCGCTGACAGAAACATCACGCTGTTTGGTGGCCATCGACTCTGCGGTGGCTCGTCGTGACTTGTTCGTTGGATTGGTCATTCCGTTGTAGGTCTATGAGATCAGTTCAGGATGCAAATCAATACGTCTATCCGAGCGGATGGTAAATGATACCGATTTGATAGATTTTGAGGACTGGGTAAAAAAAGCCGTTTTTATGCTAGCGGGATCGTTTTTCGATACAAATCCTACCTTCGGTTCTATTGCCTGAGGAAATCGAGTTTCGTTGTCCGCGGTGGTTTTTTCGATCGCTATGGCTATGCACGCTGGCCGATGGACTGATCGAGGATGCCTCAGGTCGGAGTCGCATTGGACAAAGATGCGATCGATCATGGTTGGTCTATTTCGGCTGCAGGCAAGTAAGGCGTCGCGGGCACAGGAGCAGATGGAATGCGACTTCAAGGAATGGTCAAATTGGCGGTTGTAGGCGGCGTCGCCTTTATATCGATCCAGGCAGGTTCATCGGTCTGTGTGGCTCAATGCCCCTCATGCGGCAATAACCATGCTCCCACGGGCGCTCCGATTGTCCAAGCACCGGTAGCACAAGGAAGCGTGGGTGCAGTGGCCGGCTCGGCTATCCCGGGAGTGCCCGGTGTTGGTGTCCCGGGTGTGGGTGTACCGGGAATCGGAATCCCTGGACTATCGACGATGCATCAGATGACGGCCAATGCTGCTGCGACTCACCCTGGCAACACGGTTGCTTACGGGAACGTTTTGGGACGAGGTACGCAACCTCTGTTCGAGAACTACTTCACCCAAGGGAATGCAAATCAAGCAACTGCTGGGATGTATATTTCGCCAATCGGAGTTCCAGGAAACGTCGGACATACTTACTACACCTACCAACCTTTTTATCCTCATCAATATCTGTACCAACACCACGACCGCTATCACTCGTACTATGACGGTGGCCGAGGTTTGAACAGAACACACGCTACCTACATGGCACCACCGATTCGTAGTTCGGTTCACTGGTTGCACAAGTCGATTCAGTTGCCACACCGCTAAGGTTTCGTTGTTTCGCAAGTAAGACCAGGGTGGGATCCCAGGTTTCGGAAAAGATTGTTCAGTCGAGCTTCACGGACGATGCCTTGCTGAGCCTAGACGGTAACAATTTTTTACGGACACTATTTTTCACTGGAGTGGATCCCTCATGACTCGAAAGTTTTCATTTGCAAGTATCGCTTTGACTGCGGTGCTCGCATGTAGCAATCTCCAAGCCCAAACAGCAACGACGGCACCTTGCAATACTTGCCCACCCTCAAGTGGTTATGTTTCGGGCCATACCCACGGAGCGCACCTGCATGGTGCAGTAGCCCATGTTGGTCAAAGCGTTCACGCGGTAGGCGGAGCGATTCAAGGCCACATGCTCAACTACGGGAATCTTGCCGCTAGTGGAGCGAATGCCAATGGCTTTGGATCCAATGCGGGTTGGGTTTGGCATTCGTCTTGGGGCGACTACTGGGCTCGCACTCAAGCCAACCAGCGACCATGGCACGGTGGATACTACTGGCTGCGTACCGGTCAACCGACCGCGCTAGTCGTGCCGCCAACGGTCACGATGCAATCGAATTATTCTTGGGGGGTATCCCAGAACACAATGACACCTGTCTATCATCAGTTTGGTGGCAATCCCCCCAACGGTGCAGCAACTGGCGGTGTGTTCCGCGCGACTCCTTACTGGCCAACTCATACCGACCAGTTCGGGGTCTACCCCGTTCGTGGACCTTGGTAGTCGCTACCTGATCACGATCCTTGCAATTAGGACCTTAAAAAACCTCCTCCTGGCGGCCGGCGTGGAATTTTCTACGTCGGCCGTTTTGCATTTGAAGTCCGCTGTAGGGCCTACCCCAACAATTGACCAAGAACCTTTGCTACCTCTTCAGGGGCTTCTTCCATGACGTAGTGCCCCACATCTACAAGTTCATGCGAATGAGCCAGTGGCCAGAGAGTTTCAAATCGTCTGAGACACTCAGGCCGAAAACACCAATCCTTCATTCCCCAAACCAAATGGATCGGCAAATGCGCAAGTTTGGGTAAGTCCCGCTCAAGCTCAGACAAAACGCGATAGGTTTTGTGCCGACGACTCAAGGGAATATCTCTCACAAACGTGTCGATGCCAACGCGATTTGCGGGCGTATCATAAGGGGCTAGCAAGCCCGTTTGAACGCTGGGCTCAAGCCGATCCAATCGATCGATCGCCATGCGGGTGGCAGCCTTTGCAAATGCGTTGAGATATCGCATTGCGAAACTTCCCAAGATCGGTATGCGACAAGCTGCAATCCTTAGTGGAACATACGGTGGCGGAAAAGCCCCCGTGTTCAGTACGACAAGCCCAGCGATCCTATCGAGTCGCTTTAAGGCTGCTCCTAGTCCAATCGCTCCTCCCCAATCGTGAACGACCATCACGATCCTATCGAGCTCGAGCTTATCAATCCATCGGACCAGATTGTCGGTGTGTTGTGCCAAGCAATAATCGTATCGCTGCGGTTTGTCGCTAAGCCCGCAACCTACGTGATCGATTGCCAGCACCCGATGGGTCTGAGAGAACTGCTGGACGATCGAGCGATAGTAGAATGACCATGTCGGGTTCCCGTGGACTGCGACGATGCAGGGCTTTTTCTCGTTGCCAGCGACGCTTGGCCTATCTAGCTTGGGATGCTCGTCGATGTAGTGCATTCGAACCGAAGGTTCGAGCTCGAAAAAATTCGAGGCAAATGGATAGAGCTTTTTCCAGTCCGCATCGGCAGAAGACATCGATCGGGCCACGGTGTTACGCTCGGATGTCTTCGAAAGTTCGAAGATTGTAAGGGAAGCCGACGTAGTCGAGAACTTTGCATAGTCCTCGAAGTGCCACACCAAATCCGTCTGGGCCACTAAAGCCTCCGAATTGCCCGCCACCCTTGACGTGAGGTTCCAGGTCGACGAACAAGCCTGGGATACCGCGAGCTCGCAATCTCTCGACCAACTGTGGATATCCTGACATCAGATCCCTGAAGATCGCTTCGTGCCCTGAATCACCTAAATTGGCGGGGACAAAGGCCTTGAGCGACTCTTCGTCAACGTGACTCGATGCGTTGCTGGGCCGTTTGTAATCTTTGACATGGATCCAACCTAATCCGGGTTTCATCGCGAGGTACTCTTCGAAGACTTGGTCGGTCGACATGCCTTGGCAGACCAAGTTCGCTCCGTCGAAAACCAGCACTAGGGCTGGGTGGGCCACTGCGCTATGGATTTTAGCCAGCAACTTTCCGGTTTGTCCGATCAAATTGGCTTCGACCTCCAGTCCATAGGTCAACCCGTAGGAGTCGCACATGCGAGTGATCTGTCCGATCTGATCGATCGCTTGTGAAAGATGTGCATGGGGATCGGTTCCCCTGGGGTGATAGAACGAAAACCCTCGAATCAACTTGCAGTCGAATTGATTGGCCAAGTCGCACGCTCGGCGCACATCCTTTTGAAGATATTCCTGGAATGGTACATAGCGATTGTTAGTACCATCATCGACGTCTAGTAGCTTGACCTTACCGATCGGCGAGCCGATGCTCGATACGCTCATGCCGTACTCTTTCTGGAGAGTTTGGATATTCTCGATCCCTTTGGGTTCGAGTTGCATGACGTTTTGAATACCACTTCCTGCATCGATGAATCGCAGTGTGTAGTAACGCAATCCCAGGGCAGCAAAGGCGCAAAACTGCTGCATTGCCGTTTTTTGATTGGCTGCTTCGTCGGCCAGACCACCCAGAAGAAGTGGCAAAAGAGTATGGTGCTGCATGGTCAATTCGGGATTCTCGCTTAGAGATGCTGAGCGTACGAAACAGTGATCGTCGAGGTGATTCCGCCTCGGGCACCCCAGCGGCTCTCGAGGGTCGCTGATCGGGGTTCAACGACATGGAGGAAATCATCGAAGATCCGATTGGTCACATTTTCGTAGAAGATTCCTTCGTTGCGGAACTTCTGCAGGTAGAGTTTGAGGCTCTTGAGCTCGACACACTTCTTGTTCGGAACGTAGCGAAACACGAGCGTTCCGAAATCGGGTTGGCCGGTTTTCGGACAGATAGAAGTGAATTCGGGACACACGATTTCGATGCTATACTCTCGGTTCGGGTAAGAGTTGTCAAAGCACTCGAGTTGGTCGGCAAAAGGTGTTCCAGGCACGGTAGGTTTGAATCTGATAAAGAAGACGAAATCGGGAAAACTCAATTGAAGTCGAAAGCCCCCAGCAGTAACATCGCTGAGAACTTGGTGTATCTTAGCAATCCCGTCAAAATACAACAGAGTCTAGCCCCTGCGAAACTCACTTAACCGTTTGCACAGAGCCGTCGATTGATTAGGATTTCCGAGATTTTTCAAAGCGTACAGGGTGAAGGTTTCCTGACCGGAACCCCCAGCATTTTTATCCGCACCAGCGGTTGCAATCTGCGCTGCTGGTATTGCGATACCCGCTACGCATCCTGGGAACCCGAAGGCCCCAATCACAGCGTTTCGGAGATTCTAAAACAAATCGAGGATTTTCGCATCGAGCACGTCGTGGTCACCGGTGGCGAACCGATGATTTTCGATACCCTGCCTGATCTGTGCCGAGAACTCAAAGTGCGTGGCAAGCATGTGACGATCGAAACTGCCGGTACGATCGACCGACCAGTCCCCTGCGATCTTTGGTCGATCAGTCCGAAACTCAGCAACTCAAATCCCTTGGGATATGCAAGCGACCAATGGGTGCGCAAGCACGAGGCGGTTCGGTATGCGCCCCAAGTGGTCGAGTCGCTCATGGCCAAGGGAGATTATCAGCTCAAATTTGTCGTAGGATCGATCTTGGATGCCGAAGAGGTTTTGGAATATCTCTCGCATCTACGAGGCTACGATCGCCACCGAGTGATGCTCATGCCCCGAGCAATCCATGCCGAGCAACTCGATGTTCAACTCAGTTGGCTTGCCGATTGGTGCAAATCGCACGATTTGCGACTGTGCGATCGTCAGCACATCCGTTGGTTTGGAAATCGTCGAGGAACTTAACCCAAGGGTTCATGCCTTGAGCAATTACGATCTGGCTAACGATCAAAACACCGAAGGTTCCCGAGCCACCCCGAGTTGGGCTTGGCTCTTCGTTTTGCTACTGATGCCTGTGGCGTTGCTGAATTATCTCGATCGCCAGATGATGGCCACCATGCGCGATTCGGTCATGGAATCGATCCCTGAGTTTGGCCAAGCCGACAACCCTCAAGAGATGTGGGGGATCATGCTCGGTCAATTCAAATGGGTCTATGCTGTTTTTAGTTTGATTGGAGGGGCGATCGCAGATCGCTTCTCGCGGCGATGGACCATCTGCGGTAGTCTCTTTGCATGGTCAGCCATTACTTGGTGGACCGGCCAAGTGACATCTTATCAGGAGTTGCTCATGGCTCGCTCGCTCATGGGGGTAAGCGAAGCGTTCTACATCCCTGCAGCACTTGCACTGATCGCCGATAGCCACTCGACAGCAACTCGTTCGAAAGCTGTCGGAATGCATCAAATGGCGATCTATTTGGGGGTTATCTGTGGGGGCTTTGGCGGTTATGCAGCGAGCTACTTCGGTTGGCGATGGGCTTTTATCACGTGCGGAATGGTCGGTATGCTCTACGCACTCCCCTTGGTGGCCGTGCTTAGAGATCCAACTCGTCTCGATGGTGGATTGGCTGAGAGTTTGCACTCGAATCGCTCAAGCAAAATAGGCCGAAGTTTTACTGCGTTGCTTTCCAATCCCTCCTTTCTATTGCTGGTCGCTTATTTCACGCTCCCAGCGATGGCCGGATGGGTCGTTCGAGACTGGATGCCTTCGATCCTCAAGGAGCGCTTTGGGCTCGGACAGGGAGCCTCGGGGGTAACGGCCACTCTTTACTGGCAAGTGGCAGCTATTATCGGTGCTGCTATCGGGGGGGCTTTGGCCGACCGATGGATGCGAGTGAGCCAACGTGGACGAATTTATGTCAGCGCCCTTGGGATGGCGATGATCGTCCCTGCTATTTTCGGAGTCGGAAATGCAACGTCCGTTGCGATGGCCGTTGCATTTTTGATTCTATTTGGCTTAGGTTGGGGCTTTTTCGATTGCAACAACATGCCGATCCTCTCGCAAATCGCAGGAGCCAACCAGAGAGCTACCGGCTATGGAATCATGAATTTCGTAAGCATCAGTTTTGGAGGTTTGGCCGACTGGGGGTTTGGGCGTCTCCAAGATGCCAAGGTTCCGCTAAACGTCAGCTTTGGGCTCTTTGCGATGCTTGCGATCATTTCGATCGGGTTAGTTCTGAGCATTCGAGTGCGTTCTCTAGAAAATACTATTCGCTAATTCAAGGATCGATGGTCGATGGAATTCAAACGCTTGCAAGGATTGGTCGCTGCGGTTCACACTCCTATGCACTCCGATGGATCGTTGAACCTTGATGCGATCGACAAGCAAGCAGCTTTTATGCTCTCGCAAGGGATCTCGTGGGTGTTTGTCGGTGGGAGCACAGGTGAGAGTCATTCTCTGAGTCTCGATGAACGAATGGCTCTCTCAGAGCGATGGAGCCAAGTGCGACGAGGATCGGATCTGGGCATGGTCGTTCACGTCGGTTGCAACAGTTTGGCCGATGCAAGATCGCTAAGCGCTCATGCCCAGAAGCTCGGGGCCGATGCCGTTTCGGCACTATCCCCGAGTTACTTCAAACCCAGATCTATCGAGTTGCTTATCGATTGCTGTCAACAGATCGCGCAATCCGCACCGAATCTCCCTTTTTATTTTTACGATATTCCGGTGCTCACCGGAGTGCAGTTTTCAATGCCCCAGTTTCTCGAGACTGCCTCCAGGTCGATCCCTAATCTGGTTGGCCTAAAATTCACCAACTCAGACCTTGCCAGTTACCTTCGCTGCCTGCAACTCCAAGATGGACGCTGGGATGTGCCGTGGGGAATCGATGAACATTTGCTCGGAGCATTAGCAACTGGAGCCCAAGGGGCCGTCGGTAGCAGTTACAACTTTGCCGCACCGATCTATCACCGGCTGATGCGAGCTTTCCGTTCAGGCGATATGCACTTGGCTAGAGCCGAACAGCTAACGAGTGTAAGGTTCATCGAATTGCTGGCAAGTTATGGCTATATGGGGGCAGCAAAAGCCACCATGGAATACCTGGGAGTGCCCGTTGGTCCACCTCGCTTGCCAAACGGATCGTTGACACAAGCCCAGAAGCAGTCGCTCTACGAAGAAATTGCCGAGTGGTTGCCCACGAAGTTTTACCTTCAATAATTCCTGAAGAAGCCATTTTTTTGCCCGCTCATTTTTTTGCCCGCTCATTTTTTGCCCTTTGTCTTCTCGCTGCTGGTCTTACTGGGGCAAAAAACGTCTTCAAAAACTTTCAAGCATCTGTCCAAGGAGTTCCATCGGTAGGCCGACAACGTTGGTTGCAGAGCCTTTTAAGAGTGTCAGCCAAGCGGGACCGTCTTGAAACCCGAGCGATCCGGCTTTGCCAACCCACATATCGCTGGCCAAATACTCTTCGAGCTCTGCATCGGTAAAATCCTTCAGGACAAGCGATGAGCAATCGACTCGAACGACTCGATTCCCGGTGGCTCTGCTCCAAAGACACAAACCACTGTAGACGCGATGCTCTCGTCCACGAAGTCTAAGTAGCATCTGTTTCGCATGATCGACATCATTGGGTTTACCCAGAACCATCCCTGCATACTCAGCGACGGTATCGCAAGACAATACAGTTCGCTGGTCAATATCGATCTTTTGGATCACATCGGCAGCCTTCTGATAAGCCAGCCTGGCTACGAGTTCCGGCGGGGTCTCTCGAGAGCAGATGCCGCATTCGGCACCTGGATCTGGCTCGATGACTTCAAAGCGATAGCCGTACTGGCCCATCAACTTGCGTCGACGCGGTGATGAACTCGCCAGAATCAATGGCCTTGGGTCAGGCACAAATCCATGGGGTGGCTCAAACAGATCGTCGCCCGATCGAGGTGTATCGCCTGACATGGTTGTTATGGATTACCGCTGGGGGGATAGCCTAGGCAAGGTCGAAGTTGCTCCCAAGACTGCTTGAGCGAGTCGAGCAAGCGGGCGATGTGTCCTGATGCGAGATAAACCCGGCAAGAGACCGCCGATTGCGGATAGAAATTCGTTATGAAATCGAAACTAAATTCGTAATTTCCATGACCGATCATCACGGCGTTTGCGTAGGTGCCACTCAAGATTTCATCTCGGATTTTGAGTTCGTCGTAGATCTCCTGTGGGTTTTGTCGCTTGGGTGGTGCCGCCGGGAGGGGCAACTGGGCCGGCGTCGGATTCGAGTGCAAGCCGGCTTGGATGCTCGTGGTACCTGGAACTTCGGCAGCAAGCCCAGACGGTTGATTCGATACTGCCGGCATGGTTCCTGGTTCGCCCTGCGAGATCGAGGGATGCCCAGCGTTTGGTTGGGGGACCATCGGTGTTGGGTGGGCTGGCGGTTGGCTACCTGGTAGCTCACCGTAACGTTGCCTGAACAATTCGATATTTTTGGCAAGGGCGTCGATGAACTGTGGCATCACAAGATGTGGCAACACAACACGAGCAACGATGGTGCTTGGACGTGGTAGGTTCCTGACAAAGTCCAAAACGAATTCAGTTCCACCTGTAACGACGATCACCCCGGTGCTGATCTCCCCTTTGGCAACATGCTCCGGAACTCTGGCCCGAACAGCCGGCATGTTTTCCATGGAGTCGCCGGGATCATTGTTTGGAGTCGACATGCTTTCACCTTATAAGAAAAAACGCTTGCGATAACCTTAGGCTTTCGACTCTTCAGAGGCAACCTCTTGTCGCAGGATGCGATCGAGAATTCCATTGACGAACGCCCCGGAGTGAAGCCCACCGTAGCGTCGAGCAATATCGATCGCCTCATTGATCGCCACCCTACCTGGGGTATCACCGTGAAGCATTTCGTAAGCAGCCAGCCTGAGCACGTTTCGATCGATGGTAGCCATGCGTTTGATCGCCCAGTTTGCAGAGTGCTTGCTCAGGAGTTTATCGATTTCAGAGCGGTTATTTCGGACACCGTCGATAAGCGACTGTGCGAAGGCTACGAGAGGTTCGTGCCTGTGGAGACGCTTCGAGAGGAATTCCTTAGCGATTTGTTCATCGCGAGTCGGGTGCAGGTCCTCTTCGAAAAGAACCTGAAGTGCGATTTCACGAGCGCGTCTACGTGTGACCATCGATAGATTAGTTGGGGGTTGGAAGAGCCGTTTTGGAAAGCATTTGATCGACTTCGTTCGACACGATCACTCCGTAGTTGATTGCACCGAGCCAACCGGACATGATGATCCCTACGCTACCGGCATGGTAGAGGCCCTGGATTTGTTGAGGCAGGCCTCGGGAGACCGCAAGGCCTTCGAATTTCGTTCCGAAGCTAGCACCCGAGACGTGTTTGGTGTAGTGGTGGAACGTGCGAGGCGTTGCGGCTTCGACCCACTCGATTTTTTCTCTACAGTTGGGCACATATTTTTCGAGAGCATCGAGTGTCGTCTCGATAAGATCTTTTTTGCTCTCTTGGTAGGCCGCGTCATCGAGTTGTGCCCAGTCGGCCCAATTGGCGTTGGTGCTCGAGACAATTGCGTGGCGCTCTTTGCCGTCGGGTCGAGTACGTGGGTAGTAGAAACTAAAGGTCCGAGAGGTGATGTTTCGATCCAAGAGCAGATCGGTGCGGAAGGCGTTGGCGGTCGAACAAAACAGTAGGTCGCCAGTCGATTCGGGGATTTCTACGCCCGGTTTGATCGCCATGTAGACTTGCGTGCTCGAGTTGTTGAGCCTTACGGATTGAGCATCTTGAACAAACTTCGGATCGAAATTTTCTTGGCCGACAAGATTGAAAATGGTTGAACGGAGATTCGAGTTGCTCACCACCGCGCGGCACCGGATCTGCTTGCCGTTGACTTCGACACCTTGGACTTTGCCGTTGCGAACCAAGATCTTCGAGACATCGCATTTGATCCGAGAGTCGACACCGTTTTTGGTCATCTCGGCTTGCATTTTACTGACAAGGTCGTCGGTCCCTCCTTCATAGATAAAGACCCCTTTGGCCATGAAGTTCGAAAAGACGATCCCATAGGTGATGGCTGGGTCTTCGAGGGTCGAACCGTTGGCGTAGGTAATGGGTTCCATCAACAATCGCACGATGTCTTCGCGACCGGGGAAGAATTTGCCAAAGAGCTCTCGAGTGCTCATCGACTGATCGTCGTAGAAGTTCATCCCTCGGGCGGTGTCGAAGAACTGAATAATCGTCTCGCGAGGAATGCGGAAATGGGATTCAAGCAGAGCCGTAAAGTCTTCGCGGTTGTAGGTGGTTGTCAACGAGAACATCGGGTTATCGAACCGGATGTTTTTGAGTTGGACGATGTTCGAAGCGATATCGTCGTTCCAATACCGCTTGCAACTTTTGAGCATCCCGTATGGGAATCCGTGCAAAGAGATATCGAAGGTATGACCGCCAGGGCGTTTAAACCATGTGGCTAAGCCACCGAGTTTGTAATGCTGTTCTAGAAGCAGCACGCGATGGCCGGCGCGTCCTAGGATGTTTGCAGAGGTCATTCCCGCCAAGCCCGAGCCGATGACCACAACGTCGTATTCGGGTTGAACACCTGCGAGAAAGTCTTTTGGCATTTCAGAGAGCAGTTAGCCGACGGGGTAGGTTGATTTAGGAATGCGGATGAGAGGGGTCGAACCTCCACGGCCGTATGTATTAGGCCACTAGATCCTGAGTCTAGCGCGTCTGCCAATTCCGCCACATCCGCGACATTTGCAATTCCTAGAAGAGTGCGAGAATATAGGAAAAACCCACAGGGGTCAAGGGATTCGAGCCTTGGGTTTCGAACTCAGCGTGGCAAGCGTCCGATGATTGGCGTTGGCCTGTAATCGTGATCCCTTTTCCTGAGGACTTCGGCCCTGATGACTGTGTCGGGACGGATGGATTGATCTTTTCGGTTTTCCTCGTCGGTCAAGTCGACTGGTTTGAACAGACCGATGACTTCGATTCCAGAGATGATCCTTCCAAAAACGGCGTTTCGCTCATCGACCGGAGGAAGAGGAAGGTAAGCGATATAAAACTGGCTCCCGGCGAAACTGACCGAGCCAAGGGCCGGATCGTTGTTCGCACCCACAGGCATCGCAAGTGAACCCCGAAAATGGCTCCGTCTTGTTGGTAGATTCGCCTCTGCCTTCACGCCGTAACCTGCACTTCCTTTGCCATCTCCCTTTTCGCATCCGGTTTGGGCCAAAAGATGTTCTTTGACGTAGAAGAATGGCTTGCGCGTGTAGTAGCCTTGCTCTACCAAGTAAATGAAATTGTTGACCGTTTCGGGGGCATCGTCTTCGAAAAGTTCGACGATAAAGTCTCCTTTGGTAGTTTGGATGCGAACCTGAGGATTGTTCTTGGACTTGTCTTCCTCTCGCCGGAGAAGTTCTTTCTCCCACGAATCTTTAATGGCATCGATTTGTGCAAGGATCGTTGCCTCTTGGGGGCCTAGTTTTTGACTTGCCTCGAGGGTCGACCAAGCTTGTTTGACGAACTCAAAATCCCCTTCGATCAACCCGACGTAACCGGCATTGACCAGGACTTCTTCGTCGGCGAGGGTTTTGGTTTGCACAAGAACTTTCGCTGGACCGATCCAATGGTCAAGTCGATCGTTTTTTCCGTCGAAAATTAGCATTTCACGAAGCAATGCTCCGACGCCTGCGTACTTTTCGGGATCGCTGGCGAACAACTCCGCTGCCGCCTGGCGATAAGCTTGAAGCGATTCATTTGCTGTGCGAAGTTGCTCAAGCCACTTTTCGCGGGATCCTTCTGGAAGGGCTTCCTTGAGCCGGTGTTGGATTCGAACATGAGCCTGGGAGTAATTGGCAATGGCCTCGACAAAGTGATCCGAAGCTTTGCGGAAAGCCACGGCTAGGGGAGATTGATCCTCGGGGGAAATCATCCCAAAGGTGGTCATCCGAAATTCTTCTGCCTTGTTCTTGGCTTCCTGCTGTGCCAACAATCGGGCTTGCCGCTCCTCAGGAGTCAGCTTGCTCGATGAGGGAACCGCTGCACCTTTTGCAGTTGTCCCTTTGCCCGTTAACAGTGGGCTTTGCCCTGCGGGGACGCTTGTGCCTGGGAGTGTCTCGGGGCTAGACGGAGGGGATAATTGCGACCACACTGGGTTGCAGAGAGCAAAGCAGAGTGCACCGAGGAAAGACTTTGCGATAAGGCTCGGGAAGCTACTCATGAGGATTAGGATACTAGGTACTGCATGAAAAAAACGGGCCAGGAAACGATCACGCTACGAATCATCGCTGGAGAGTTGCGATCTCGCAAGTTCCAGTTTGCATGCGATCCTCGGACAAGGCCGATGAAGGATCGAACGCGGGAGGCAGTGATGAATCTCCTAGGTGGTACGCTTGAAAACCGCTTGGCGTTCGACCTTTTTGGAGGATCTGGGGTTTTGGCTTTTGAAGCGATCTCGCGGGGTGCGAGCCATGCTTGGGTCTGGGAGATCCTCAAGCCGGGTGCGAGGATTATCCAAAAAATCGCCTTAGATCTTGGGATTTTCGATCAGATTACGGTGCTTGACAAGGATGTCTTGCGTTGGACGCAGCAGTTGGCTCAGGAGCTCAAAAGTTTCAATTTGACCGATGATCCATGGGTGGTCTTTTGTTGCCCACCGTATGCGATGTGGGAAACAGATGGGCCAGCACTTCGTGAGATGCTCGATGTCTGGATCAGCCAAGCTCCTGCGGGGAGTCTTTTTGCAGTTGAGCTCGAACACCGAACTGATCTTGGATTACTCCCAGCAGCAATGTCTTGGCAGGTGCGCACGTACGCACCTGCTCAGATAGCGATTGGGGAAGTAAGCTTAGGACTCAGCTAGCGGCTTTTTCTTTTCCGTGATGACTTTCGTTTTGAGCGATTCCTTGGCGTTGAGCTCGATGTAGTCCTTCCATTCTGCAGGGACGTTGTCTTCGTGGAAGATGGCTTCGACCGGACATTCTGCGACACAGGCTTCGCAATCGATGCACTCATCGGGGTGGATGTAGAGCATCTTTTCCCCTTCGTAAAAGCATTCGACCGGGCAGACGACCACACAGTCGGTATATCGGCAACCTACGCAAGGCTGAGTCACAACGTGAGCCATGGTTCCAAGAACCTTTCCAACTAAAAAATCGACTTAAAAACTTGGTTTAAACAGCGGAGAAAAGGCTTCCCCGAACAACTTTGGCATCCTAGGCAGGTCGCTTGGGGCTGTCAAGCAACCTTAAGTAGCTTGCTGTCGTCCATTTCTGGTCTAAAATTGAACGATTCGCGGTCGATTGGGTCGGATCCGAGCAGATTTTTCTGATCGGATCGCCGTCCCATGGGAGCCTCTGTACCGATTTTAGCTTTTTCTGCGTGACTTGGAGCTTTGTGTGGCTTTATCCGATTTGGACCGCGGGCTCATCAAGGACTGCATCGAGGGCGACCCGCAAGCTTGGAAGAATTTCTGTGACCGCTTTGCTGGATTGGTCATGGACGTGGTCGAAGACACCGTGGTTTTTGCTCGGGGCTCGGCCGACAATAGCAACCTGCAACTGGGTGATGGCCCATTGAACGAACGCTTAGCCGAAGCGTTCTTCGAGGAGCTTTCTAGCAACCGTTTTGCGATGCTACGGGTATTTCGCGGAGATAGTTCTCTGGCGACCTACCTGGCGGTTATTGCACGGCGATCAATTCTCGGTCGCCTGAGCCAATCACAAACAACATAGAAAATCGACAATGGCCAGAGAAACTTCGAGCACGAGAAAAGAGCTACCCGAGGGTGCTTATCAAGCACTCGAGCAATTCCGGATCCATTCATCGAAAGAGCCTGAAACGAAAGAAACTCTTGAACCGCTTCGCGGTTCATCGAGCGGTCAGCCAACTTGGATCCGACGTTGGAAGCTCCCGATCTTGCTGTTGATCGCTTCGATCCTCTCGATGACTTGGGCTGGATTGACGATGTGGTCGCCGGTCGAAGCCATCGAGGCATCGGTGTTCGACGGATCTCTTTTCGAGGTCCGGCGAAGTATCCTTTCGAATTGGTTCCCAGGACTGATATTTTCGCTAGCTCTAACTGCGATCCTTGGTGCTCACGAGCTAGGTCATTACATCGCCACACGGCTCTATGGAATTCGGTCGACCCCACCGCTGTTTATTCCGTTTCCAATCAGCCCCATCGGAACTTGTGGTGCGGTGATTTTGATGGATGGCAGGCAAGCCGATCGCAAGCAGATTTTCGATATCGGTATCGCAGGCCCACTTGCTGGACTGATCATCGCAATCCCGGTGGCCTGCGCCGGGTTGCTCATCGACTTGCCGATGCGATCAACGGGATTTCCTGCATACACCTTCGGACAACCGCTGATCATTCAAGGTTTGCAAAATCTGTTGCAAGAGAATCCGGCATTGACGCTCACGCCACCTCCTAAACCTCCCTTTGAATGGATGGGATTGAGTCAGGCCAAGGTTTCGGGGATTCAGAATATCGATATGAATCCACTGTTGATGGCCGCTTGGGTCGGATTGCTCATCACCGGGGTCAATATGATCCCGATCAGCCAACTCGATGGTGGGCACGTGATTTTCGGATTGCTTGGGAGTTCATCCCATGTTTTTTCGAAAGTTGCTTATTTTGCGTGCATCGCTTATGTCATTTTTGGGGTTTTGGTCTTCGGTCAGGGTTTGTTCGTTTTGATGTTGGTATTGGTCACACTTATGGGGATCAGCCATCCTCCCAGTCGCAACGACCAGGTGAGTTTGGGGGCTTTCCGACAGGTTCTCGGCTGGGTAACCTTAACGTTGCCATTGCTGTGCATCCCCTTGCGACCGGTGACGATGGTGGGTTGAAAGAACCGTTGAAAGAATCTCGCGAATGCCCCGAAAATCGATCCTTCCGAGAAGCGGCCTTGGTCGCAATTTTGTACTCTTTGCGATCCTATCGTCTTTGTTAGCGTTGGTGACTTCTGGTTTGACCGCTTACAACGATACGGCTTTCCAAGGCCTTCATACGTTTTCGATGGCCGTGATGCTTGTGGCCTACGTGGGTGTTATCTTTTCGAGGGTTTCCGAAAGGCAGAGAAAAAAGATCAAGGTTCTGCTAAAGCCTACCGAGCAAAGCACATCCAGTGGAGGTTTGGTCTATCAGATCGTGCCTAGCCACTTCTCAAGCTTCGTATTCGTTGAACCACCGACAACTCCGGGGAAAACTCCAGGGGCCGAGCAGTTTAGCGATCAGGAATATCCTTGGATGGAGAAGATCAAATTTTCCCGGAGGGATCGAATCGTTGCTGCGGTTGTCCGAAATGCGTACGTCGATTACGACATCGTCGAACAACTGTTAGGTTTTCCAAATCTTGTGGTGATCGATTTCCAAGGATGTACGGTCGACCATGAAATTTGGTCCGAACTTGCCGATTTAGATCAACTCCAATACTTAGCGGTTTTCGGGGCCATTAATGCCGAGACCGAAAAAGAACTGCGTTACTCGTTACCCGAAGTGAAAGTCATCAACGAACCGGTTCGGCTGATCCATTCTTCTCCAGATACCCTGTAGAATACGGGTCTTGTTTTTTTATCCACCGGCTTTTAGCGATGCATCCACATCTATACGGGGCCACTTGGCACTATGTCCACTAAGCGATCCTCGCGGTCTTTCTGGTTTACGGCCCTCTTGTGGCTCATGGCCATCGCAATTGTCTTATTTGCGTACCTATGGCTATTTCTGAGAAACGAAAATGGAGTAACCGATGTTTTTGGGAGCAAGAGCCAGGACGAAAAATTTGAAAAACTCGTCAAGGCTGCAGCGCTGCTTGAAAACGTGCAGTATGAGAAAGCCATAGAGATTTACGATCAGCTTCAGGGTAAAGATCGTAGCGTTGGAGTTCTCAGGAACCGAGCGATCGCAACACTTGCGAACGTCAAATACAACATCGACTTGGCCCAAGACCCTACCAACGATGTCGAAAAGCTACGATCGAAACTCCCAGGACTCTTTGAGCAATCATCGAGTGCAATCTCTGAGTACATGGCCAAAGCGCCCGACGATCCAATCGCATACCAGTTGAGCGTACTTAGAGACACCCGATGGATCGCCGTGCTTGCTGCTGCCAATCCTATTATCGCTGACGAGGAGCAAGCCAATTTGCTCAAGAAACTCGAGTCCTTCGTCGGGAAGTTCCCAGGCAATGCTTTCTTGGCAACCCAGTACAACAATTCTGCCGAAGCAATGAGTGCTGTGGAACCGGAGGTGCTGAAGAAAACCGTCGAGCCACTTAAGATGTCTCATCAAGCCAACCCCAGGAACATCTACCTGCTTTGCTTGTTGATCCAACGCCTTGTCCAACTCAAAGATTCTTCGGTGCTCGAGTATGTCGAACCTCTTGCTGTGTTGCTCGAACCCTTCGAATGGAAATGGAAGATGGAGCGACGGCCAAAGGACTTAAACGATCTTCGTGGAGCAATACAGACCGGCAAGCAAGATCTCGATGCAGCGTTATCGACAATCATCGGTTGGGTCGGGGAGGCCAAAGCAACCGAAGGTAGTTTGGTGGATGCTCGAAGCATCGATGTCAATGAACTGGCCTTTTTGGATCTAAGCGACGTTCAAGCGATCCTCAGAGATCAAACAGCCAAGGTAGCAAAAGTAACAACCGGACCGATTCGAAGTGTCACGCTCGATGTACCGCAATCCAAGGGAGTCCGTTTCTTTGATTGGAACGTTGATACCAAGCCTGAAGTCCTTCTTTGGAACGACTCGCAACTCGTGCTAGGACAGGCCGATATCCAAGGCAACTGGAATGAAATAACAAGGCTCGATCTCCCCTTCCCTATCGTCGGCGTGATCCCTTTGGATTTGTTTTCTGTCGATGCCCATCGCGGAACCCCTGCTCCTCGCGAGGTTCAAACCATGGATCCTTCGAAACAGTTGCAAGCGTCTGTCAGGCACGAGACGATCCGCGACCTGGTGATCTTCGGTAGCCAAGGAATTCGGGTCGTTGCTATCGGACCGATCCAAGATGGCAAGCCCCAATGGTCTATCCTTCAAGGTTCGCTCGGGCTTGCCGATCTGAAGAACGTCACGGCTGTTTCTCCCATCGATTGGGAGTCCGATGGAGATTTGGATTTAGTGATCATCGCCGACGGCAAGCTAGTGCTGCGACAGAACTTAGGTAGTCGCGAGTTTCAAGACGCCGGTGCCTTCAGTTTGCTTCCTGAAACCTCGCGAACCCCTATGAGTCTTGCCGTTGCCGACATCGATCGCGATGTCGACTTGGATGTCGTCGTCAGTCTTCATGACGGCATCGGGATTCTAGAAAACATTCAACATGGCCAGTTTCGATTTCGCGATCTTTACGATGTAAACGAAAATCCGGTTTTCCAGCAAGCTGAATCGCTGTCGGTTGCAGAACTCAACAATGATTATTCTTGGGATCTCCTGCTCGGTGGAAGCCTTTCGGAGTCCAGGTACATCCTCACAGGCACCGATTACAAGACCGGTTCGATAAGGCTCAATCGCTCTGGGGTCTTGTGCGACAACCCGGCCAAGATCGTCACTGGAGATTGGAACAACGATTCGAAGATTGATGTTCTGGCAAGTACCAACCGAGGGCTTGAACTGTGTTTAAACCAAGGTGATGGCAGTTTTTTGAATGTGAAAATATCCAACAGGGAGATTCTTGCTGAGGCAAGCCCTCCGGTGAGTCTTGGAGACATCGATTCGGATGGTTGGCTCGAAGCCATCAGCATCGAGGGGGACAAGCCCACGATTTTCATTTCCGAGAACCGTCCGGAGAATCGCTACTTGGTCTATCGTGTCAAAGGTATTTCCGACCCCAATGGTGGTGGACGCAACAACCAGTACGCCGTGGGTTCGACGCTCGAAGTTTTCGGGCCTTTTGGGTACCAGGCTCGGATCATCGAAGACGATTCGATCCATTTTGGCCTTTCGAATTCCGATGCCTATTCGCTCCGCACGGTCTTTGTCAATGGGCTAACCCAAGGGATCATCGATCCGCGATCCAATCAGATGCTCGAAGAGAAGCAGGTTCTCATCGGTTCATGCCCTTTTGTTTACGGCTGGGATGGCAAACGCTGGGAACTGATGACCGATTTGCTCTGGAATGCACCACTGGGCTTGCAGATTGCCAAAGGAAAAGTGCTTGCAGATCGTCGATGGGAGTATCTCTCCTTACCCAGAGCTTTCATGAAACCCAAAGAGGGGCATTATGAACTCAGAGTCACCGAAGAGCTCTGGGAGTCTGCTTATTTCGATCATGTCGCACTGCTTGCGGTCGATCACCCAGCCGATACTCAATGGTATTCGAATGAGAAAGTGGGGCCAGACTCGATCGCTCTGCCGAGTCTTTGGGGATACCAACAGACCCTCGATCCGCAGAGCGTCAAGGACTCCCGAGGTACAGACTGGTCCAATGAAGTTCAATCGCAAGACGGGGTCTATGCAATCCCTTTTGATAAACATTACAAACAGGGATTGGTCGAACCGAGCTTCTTGGAGATCGATTTCGGTAAGATCGACACGACCAAGTCAGCGCAGCTTATCCTAACCGGATGGATCTATCCGACCGACACATCGCTCAACATCCACATCGATCAAAACACCGAATTGGAATTGCCCAAACCCTTGTCTCTGTGGACTGTCGATGCAAGTGGCCAATTCCAAGAAACGGTCCCCTTTACAGGTTTTCCTGGTGGTAAACCCAAGACGATCATCGTGCCGCTTGACGGTGTTTTCGCAACCCAAGACCATCGCATCCGGTTGGTACACTCAAGCCAGATCTACTGGGATCAAATCCGCCTGGGCTATGGCCAGTCGACCCCGATCAAGACAGCACGGACGGGAAACTTATCGTTGAACTGGTTGCAGATGGAATCGGCTGAATTGCGCTACCGAGGCTTTAGCCGTGAGTTGCCCAGGGCTCGCCATGAGCCACACTGGTACGACTACCAAAGCGTTTCGATCGATCCGGCTTGGCCTCCATTACGAGGAAAGTTCACTCGCTATGGAAATGCGAAGAACCTCGTTGAATTCGACGATGACGCGCTGGTGGTCATGAGTCCCGGGGATGAGTTGCTTATCAGGTTTCAAATTCCATCAGATCCTTTGCCCGAGGGTTGGGTGCGTGACTTTGTGCTGCATTCGGTCGGCTGGGATAAGGATGCCGCGATGAACACGCTCGAAGGACAAAGCAGTCTCCCTCTGCCCTTCTCCAAGATGAGCCAATATCCGCCAGGGATGGACGATCGAGCTGAAGCCCAACGCATCGATCGACTACACCAAAAGACGTTGAACCGTAAGCAGGATGCTGAGCGGTTTTGGAAGTTTGCTCCGGTTCGGTCTACCTCGCAATGACAGTCACCCAAGGCATTGTCTATTTGGTCGGTGCCGGACCAGGGGCACCCGAGCTCTTGACTCTCCGGGCCAAGCAAGTCATCGAGCATGCGGACATCATCCTCTACGATGGGCTGGTCAACGAATCGATTCTGGCTTTCGCTCCCCCAGAATGTGAAAAGATCTCTGTTGGCAAGAGAGGTAACAGGGGAGCATGGGTTCAATCCCAAATCGATGACTTGATCGTGCGCAGCGCCCGAGAGCACCGACGTGTGGTTCGTCTCAAGGGGGGCGATACAGCGGTCTTTGCGAGGACATCTGAGGAGATCGCACGGCTTGAAGCCGAAGCGATCCCCTACGAGGTGATCCCTGGACTCACAGCGGCACTTGCCCTGAGTGCCTACACTGGAATTCCGCTAACGCATCGGGATTGGAGTTCGGGATTGGCATTAGTCGCCGCACAATTGCAGAACCACGATGGGGAATCGGAGGCCGAGGATCAACTCGATTGGGAGGCACTGGCGCGTTTCCCCGGCACCCTGGTCTTCTACATGTCGATCGGTGCTGCGTCCATTTGGAGTCAAAAGCTCATGGCCGCAGGGAAACCTGCAAGCACTCCTGTGGCGATCGTCAGGCAATGTAGTTTGCCCGACCAAGAAGTACTCGAATGCGACCTCGGCAGTGTTGCAAGGAGCCTGGAGAATAATCCCCACTTTAAGCCACCTGCAGTGAGTATCATCGGGGATCTAGTCCGATTCAAATATCCTTCGTCATCGAGGATTCCTATGCAGACTGCGACAGTGATCGTAACGAGTCCTCAGACCCAAGCTGTGCGATTCTCGCTGATGCTGCAAGACCACGGCGTCTCGGTGCTGATTCGGCCTGTTTTGGAAATTCGTCCGGCTTGCGTCGGGCAGATCGACCAAGCCATCGATCAATTGAATCAAACCGATTGGATCGTGTTTTCAAGTCGCTATGGAGTCGAGTTTTTCTTCGCAAGACTCTTTGAGCGACATCTCGATTCTCGAAGTCTATCCGCTGTGCGTATTGCAACCGTCGGTCGATCTACAGCTCAAGCCCTCGAGGAACATGGTATTCGAGCCGATTGGATCGCCGGAAGTGAATCAAGTAGCACCAAGCCTTTGATGGGAGCCGAGGCGCTACTTGATGGATGGATTGAGCAAGCCCGCGACAAACGCATCGTCCTGATCCAAACACCCGAGGGGAAAACGACTCTTCGCGATAGGCTTCAAGGCATCGCAAGCGACGTTCGAACCGTCAGCGCATACGAGCAGATCCCCATTTCAAATTGGCACGATATCGATTCGATAAAGGCCAAGATCGAAGCGGCGAACCGCCAAAACCAAAAGCTCGCGGTGAGTGCAACAAGCAGCAATATCGCTAAGTGTGCTTGGAACCTACTTGGATCCCATGCGAAATTCGTTCGATGGTTCGCGATATCTGAGGGAGTTGCTCAAGTCCTAGAGCAACTCGGTGCAACCGATGTGGTCGTTAGCCAAGCCGCCTCGTATGAATCCTTGTGCCAAGCAATCACCGGCCGATAGGTCGATGCTCTTGCCGTGCGATCGACCTAATCCTTCTTTTTCTTCGATTTTTTCTCGGAGGACGATGGACCTCCTGCGTCGGATTTAGGAGCTGTTTTGTCCGTTGTGGACTTCTGACTACCTGATGCTGAGCTCGCATCATTCGAAGAGCTAGAAGAACTTGAAGAACTGCTATCGGCGGCAGCCGACTTCTTGTAGGAGTCGCTTCGGTAGTCGGTTTGGTAAAAACCAGAACCTTTGAAAACGACGGCTGCACCGGTACCAATAAGTCGCCTGAGCTTGAGCTTCTTGCACTCGGGACACTTCTTTTCCGGGTCAGCCGAAATGCTCTGAAATAATTCGAATCGGTGACCGCAAGCGTCGCACTCGTAATCATACGTAGGCATATTCGTAACTCCTTGATCGTATTGAAGTACTCAGCAGATCACTACGCTCGACCTGTTGAGACGACGACCATGCTTGGGCGAACGACCCGGTCATGGAGCATGTAGCCGACGCTGTGCTCGACCATCACGGTGCCCGCAGCATGCGTATCGCTTGGTTGCTGAGAGATAGCTTGGTGAACATTCGGATCAAACGGCATCCCGACACTAGGGATCTGTTTGCACTGGTGTTTGCTCAAGACGTTGACAAACTGCTGCTGGACAAGCTTCACGCCTGCTACTAAGCCTTCACTTCCGGAACCCGGTGCTGCGGATTCAAGAGCTCGGTTTAGATTGTCTAGAACCTCAAGCAGATCGGTCACCAGTGGCATGGACGAGAATTTCAATTGCTGGTCAACATCCCGGAGCATGCGTCGTCGGAAATTTTCAAGCTCTGCTTGAGCCTTGAGTTCCCGCCCCCTGAGCTCAACAACTTGTTGCTCGAGCTCTTGGACTAGCAGTTCTGGGGAGTCTTCCTGCGAATCGCTTTGCGATGAGTCCTCATCAGCAAAGTAAGAATCGTTCCAACCTTGATCGGCTCGGTCCGAACCATGCTGCTTGTCTGCTGATTGCTCAGAAGCCTGCGCGTTTTGGTCTAGGTCTTTGTTTTTGTCCTTGTCGTTACTCATGTTTCAATACTCAACGTTCAACTGTTGCCTTGGCCTTGGAAATAGGCCATGATTCTGTCCATGAAAGTCTTACGTTCCGGGGAGATGTTTTTCTCCTCGATCTCGGCCAATTCTCGCAAGAGATCTTGTTGCCGTTTGTTTAGCTTCTTGGGAACCTCGATGAAGGTCTGAATCAACAGATCACCTCTTGCCCCTGAATGGGGATCGGGCATCCCTAGGCCACGCAGCCTAAAGACGGTACCGCTTTGAGTCCCTGCCGGTACGTCCAAATCCTTGCGTCCATCGAGGATCGGAATCTCGACTTTTGCACCAAGGGCTGCTTGGCTAAAGGAGATAGGAAATTGCAGAATGAGATCTTGTCCATCTCGCTTGAAGATAGGGTGCGGTTTGACATGGATAAAGCAATAGGCGTCCCCCCGAGGACCACCATCTGGGCTTGGTTGTCCTTCCCCTTGGAGTCGAACTCGCATTTCATCATCGACACCTGCGGGAATTTTGACTTCGAGCTTTACCTCGTGGGGCCTGAGTCCATTTCCGTCGCAGCTATGGCATGGGTTGCTAATGGTCTTACCGCTGCCGCGGCATATTGGGCAAGTCGTTTGAACCCGAAGGACTCCAGTGGCTTGGACAACCTGACCGCGACCTTGGCACTTGCGGCAAGTCTCCGGTTGGGATCCTTCGGCAGCGCCCGATCCTTTGCATTTTTCGCACGACGCGTAGCGGGTCAAGGAAACGGTTTTGGTAACCCCTTTAGCGGCCTCTTCCAGGTCGAGGGTCACGTCGCACCGAAGATCAGCACCGCGTCGGACTCGCGAACGAGAACGCCCACCTCCAAAAAAGTCTTCGAAGATCGAGCCACCGAACATATCACCGAAGGCTTCGAAGATATCACCGACGCCACCGAAACCAGGTCCGCCAGAGGCGGCTGCATGCCCGAACTGATCGTATCGAGCACGCTTTTCGGAGTCCGAAAGAACCTCGTAGGCTTCGGCGGCCTCTTTGAATTTGTTGATCGCGTCGGTGTTTCCCTGATTCGAATCAGGGTGGTACTTCACGGCCAGCTTTCGATATGCCTTAGCAATCTCATCTTGGGATGCTGACTTGCTGACCCCGAGAACTTCGTAGTAATCACGTTTCGATTGCGATGACACGGTTTTGTGAAAGTACGCGAGTACAAATCTCTTGGTTGTTTTTAGAAAAAAAGGCCATTCGATCTTCGAATGACCCCGGCAATGCGGGGAGGCGCTGTGCGACTACCCGCTCGGTAAATTCATTGACGAGCGAAGTGCTTGCGAGCCGGTTAGCGCACAGATCCTTCGACCTTCCGCTTCTTCTTGTCTTCCTTGTCCAGATTGGTGACCAAGGCTTCGGTAGTCAGAAGCAAGCCGGAGATGCTCGCGGCATTTGCCAACGCAGTACGCACCACTTTCACAGGATCGATGATACCTGCGCTGAGCATATCTACGTAAGCTCCCTTGTTGGCATCGTAGCCCATGTTGACGGGCTTTTGACGAACTTCATCAGCAACGACGCTACCATCGATTCCGGCGTTGTCAGCGATCTGACGCAGAGGAGCTTCGAGGGCTCGGAGGATGATGTCCGCACCGGTCTTTTCGTCGCCAGAGAGGCTGCTAACGATCTTCGAGACTGCATCGGTGCAGCGAAGCAGAGCCACTCCACCACCGGGCAGAATTCCCTCTTCAACCGCTGCTCGCGTGGCATGCAGAGCATCCTCGACACGAGCCTTCTTTTGCTTCATGTCAGCTTCTGTCTCTGCTCCAACGCTGATCACAGCGACACCACCAGCGAGCTTAGCTAGTCTCTCTTGGAACTTTTCCTTGTCGTACTCGCTATCGGTTTGCTCGACTTGCGCACGAATCTGAGCAACGCGTTGGTCGATTGATTTGCGATCTCCGCCACCTTCGACGATCGTGGTGTTGTTCTTGTCAACAACAACCTTCTTGGCTCGTCCAAGATGTTCCAAGGAAACTTTTTCCAACTGGATACCGAGGTCTTCGCTGATGAATGTTCCACCAGTTAAGACAGCGATATCACCGAGCATCGCCTTTCGGCGATCACCAAACCCAGGAGCCTTCACCGCACAGACGTTAATCGTGCCGCGAAGCTTGTTGACCACCAAAAGGGTCAACGCTTCGGCATCGACATCCTCAGCGATGATCAGCAGTGGTTGGCCGGAGGTGCTGACCTTTTCCAAAAGTGGAATCAGGTCGCGGATGTTGCTGATCTTCTTGTCGTACATGAACACCAACGCGTTTTCCAGCGTGCAGCTCATGTCCGAAGGGGTGTTGATGAAGTAAGGGGAAACGTATCCCTTGTCAAACTGCATCCCGTCAACGTATTCGACGCTGGTCTCAGCAGTCTTGCCTTCTTCAACAGTGATCACTCCGTCTTTGCCGACTCGTTCGAGGGATTGAGCAAGCAGAGAACCGATCGACATGTCGTTGTTGGCCGAGATGGCTCCGACATTCGCAACTTCATCGCGGCTGCTTACTGGCTTGGCCATCTGATGCAACTTATCAACAGCAGCATCGACCGCTTTGTCGATACCACGTCGAATTGCCGATGGGTTGCTTCCTGCAGCGATGTTGCGGAGACCTTCTTTGAAGATGGCTCGCGCCAAAACAGTCGCAGTGGTTGTTCCGTCGCCTGCTAGATCGCTGGTCTTTTGGGCGACTTCGACAACCAACTTTGCGCCCATGTTCTCGAATCGGTCTTCGAGTTCGATTTCCTTGGCAACTGTAACACCGTCTTTGGTAACGGTAGGGCCGCCAAAGCTTTTGTCGATGATGACATTGCGTCCGGTGGGACCCATGGTCACAGCGACCGCATTCGCCAACTTTTCGACGCCCGCGAGCATCCGCGCACGAGCTTGATCTTCAAACATTAATTGCTTAGCCACGCTTCGCAGTTCCTTATGCTGAGGTTATTTTCCAATGGGTTAGACCACTAAGCGAGCTTAGCAAGAACGTCGCTTTCACGAAGAATTTTGTAATCCACGCCGTCGACTTCGATCTCGCTTCCGCCGTACTTGCCGAAGATCACTTCGTCACCAACAGCGATGCTCAAAGTCGCTCGAACGCCGTTGTCGAGCAACTTTCCAGGACCCACAGCGACAACCTTGCCTCGCTGTGGCTTTTCCTTGGCGCTATCTGGCAAAACAATACCACCTGCCGTAGTTTGTTCTGCTTCCATCGGTTGGATTACGACGCGGTCATCGAGAGGACGGATATTCACTTTGGCCATTGCATTCACCTTTACTTGTACTGAATTTGAAATGTTTGATTTGTTTTGAGTTGGCCTATGCGATCGAACCGAAGTGTTCAAATCGCACTGGCTCTAATGTGTCGCGGGGGCACTTGGAAGAACCAGCAGAGGGCAACCTACATCATGCCGCCCATACCGCCCATTCCACCCATGCCGCCCATGCCGCCCATTCCACCCATACCACCCATGCCACCCATGCCGTCATGGTCGTGGTGGTGACCACCCCCTGCAGGCTCTTCTTCCTTGGGGATTTCCGTTACGAGCGATTCGGTGGTCAGTAGCAGCGAGGCGACGCTAGCCGCGTTGCTCAAAGCGGTCTTGACGACCTTGGCCGGATCGATGATGCCCGCCTTGATCATGTCGACGTACTTGTCTGCGTTAGCGTCGTAGCCTTCATTTTTGTCCTTGAGTTGACGAACTCGGTTGACAACAACAGCCCCATCAAGGCCAGCGTTATTGGCAATCGATCGAAGCGGGTAGTCCAAAACATTGCGAACGATGCGGACACCCAGGGCGGCATCACCTTCGAGCTTGAGTTTATCCAGGGCTGCTTCGCAGCGAAGCAGGGCCACGCCACCGCCAGGAACAATGCCTTCGGCCAGGGCAGCTTGCGTCGCAGCTTTCGCATCATCGATCAGAGCCTTACGCTCCTTCATTTCTGTTTCGGTTGCTGCACCGACGTTGATTTGAGCTACACCACCGGCGAGTTTCGCCAATCGCTCTTGGAGTTTCTCGCGATCGTAATCGCTATCGGTGTTCTCAATTTCGCGTCGAATCTGAACAACTCGGCCTTCGATTTTGTCCTTCTTGCCAGCACCACCAATGACAACTGTCTCTTCGCTGGTAATGCGGATCCGCTTGGCTCGACCCAAGTCGCTGATCTTGACCGACTCTAGGTCGATCCCAAGATCCTTGAAAATCGCATTGGCGTTGGTGAGTGTAGCGATGTCACCGAGAATTGCCTTTCGACGATCGCCATACCCAGGAGCCTTCACAGCGGCAACGCTGAGGATCCCTCGCATCTTATTGACAACAAGTGTTGCTAGAGCGTCGCCCTCGATGTCTTCTGCAATAATCAGAAGAGGCTTCTTGGCCTTGCTGATGGCTTCAAGAATCGGGATGAGCTTCTTGTTGTTGCTGATCTTGTCTTCGTGAATCAAGATGTAGCAATCTTCGAGTTCGACCGTTACTTCGTCTTGATTGGTGACGAACTGAGGCGAAAGGAATCCGCGATCGAATTGCATCCCTTCGACCACTTCCACGGTCGTCTCGCTTCCGCGGCCTTCTTCGACAGCGATCACGCCGTCCTTACCGACCTTGATGAAAGCTTCGGCGAGCACATCGCCGATGGCAGGGTCGTTGTTTCCAGCGATCGTTGCAACTTGCTTGATCTCTTTCTTGCTCTTGCCATCGATTGGAGTCGACATCTTAGAGATCTCTTCGTGCACGACTTCGACCGCTTTGGCGATTCCGCGAGACAGGGACATCGGATCGGCCCCGGCGGCGATCATCTTAAGCCCTTCGCGGAAGATCGCTTCGGCCAAAACCGTTGCTGTTGTGGTGCCATCGCCAGCGACATCATTGGTCTTGCTTGCTGCTTCTTTGACGAGTTGTGCACCGAGATTTTCAAAAGGATCGTCCAATTCGATCTCTTCGGCGACAGTCACACCGTCTTTGGTGATCCGGGGAGAGCCCCAACCTTTATCCAAAACCGCGTTTCGTCCGCGAGGTCCTAGGGTCGAGCGAACCGCTCTTGCCAACTTCGAAACACCCGCCAACAGGGGCTGGCGTGCTTCGTCATCAAATACCATTTGCTTTGCCACGTTGAACTCCTTGAATGATGAAATTCGGCCCGATTTGGCAGTCGAACTGAGTGAATCGCCATTTCGAGCAATCGGCGTGCCAAGCAGCCATGTACCCCGCTGGTTTTTTTCTTAAGGCCTTTTCTAGCAATGACTTGCGGCATGCGATTGAGTGCGGATTAAGCCTCGGTCTGCCATTTTGGGCAGTAGCCTGCTCAAGTGTCCAAATTGGGCGAAAACACGGGGTCTGTCCCGGTGAGGATGCGTGAAATTTTTTTCCAAGTCCGGTCCGTCGCTCCACGATGCTCCTGGGTGATGGCACAAGCTCGCTTGGCAGCTTGCGATCGTGAAGGCTGATCCTCAAGCATTCTAACAACCCATGGCTTGAGATCCTCTGGGGTTTGCAACTGAGTCGCCGCCGATGCTTCCTGGAGGATTTGAACGATGTCGGTAAAGTTGCGAGTGTTCGGGCCGTAGCACGTCGCTACGCCATAAGCACATGGTTCAATCATGTTCTGACCGCCTCGCGAACCAAAGCTTCCACCGACAAAACCTAGATCGGCTAGCCCCCACCACCATCGGAGTTCACCGACCGAGTCGGCTAAGAAGATCCTCCATTGTCTATCGAGCCCATGACTGGTCATGCTCGAGCGTCGCCCCCAGGGGAGTTTGGTGGCTTGAACCATCTTGGCCACCTCATCAAAACGCTCTGCATGCCGTGGTACCAAAATCAATTTGAAGTTTGGAAAGCGATCTGCAAGCTCGCAAAACGTATCGAGGCAAATCTTCTCCTCGGGGGCTTGTGTGCTGCCGCACAGCCAGATGCATGCATTCGGATCCGAGAGCCCGAGTTGCTCTGCTCGTAATCGTACCTCGGGATGATTGCGATCGTGATTTGCCCCATCGAATTTGATGTTCCCGACGACTTGAATTTTCTCAGGATCGCAACCAAGCTCGATGAATCGATTCCGTATGGTTTCGCTCTGCGCACCAATCCAATGAAGCCTGCGAATGATGTTGCGAGCAATCGAACCGATTCGGTGATAACCTTGGAGTGACTTCTGGCTCAAACGTCCATTGATCACTACGATCGGGATTTGTCGTTTCGATGCATTGAGGATCCAATTGGGCCACAATTCCAATTCAGCCAAGACGATCAAGTCGGGGTTGATGCGATTCAAGGCTCGATCGATGGCCCACGTAAAATCAAGGGGTGCAAAGCTAACCGAATGCTGCGAGTAAAGCTTTTTGGCCAACTCCAGTCCCGAATCGGTCGAGGTGGTGATAAGTAGCCTTGCACTCGGCAATTCGCTTGTTGCTCGCTCAACAAGAGGCCTGATGACTTGCAACTCCCCGACACTCACCGCATGAAACCAGATCGTCTTTGCATCCTGCAACTGCGTTGGCCGTTGGGCTTTGTTGATTGCAAGATAGGGCACGGAGCCAAAGAGTTTTTCGGACCAGCCTTGCTTGTAACGCCCCTGAGCCATCCTTCGATAAAGGATCCATGGACAGACCGCAAAGAGCAGCAGTGCGTAGAGCAAGTTGAGCAACCATTGCTTGGCCAATGTTAGCATCGCGACTCGACTTGACTAAAAGGGCACATCGGAGGGTTCATCGATCCGAAACAGGCAAGTCGGTTCCTAGGGCAAGGCCATCATTGCGACTCTCGGTGGCTCCTTCGAGGATACCTCGCTTCCAATCGATCAAGATGCCTTGGTAGCCACCCATCGAAGCCTTCGAGGGTTTCATGACATGCCCACGACTTACAAGCTCTTCGACGGTTTGGCTTGGCAAGCCAGATTCATAGTGGATGGTTCCGCCGAGGGGTTCGGCAGGGGATCCCGTGGGAGTAGCACTGCCTTCGTGACGAATCCGGGCCGCATCGCCTGCCATTTGGATGTTCATGCCAAAGTCGATCCAGTTGACAAGCACCTGAACTTGCCCCTGCGGTTGCATATCTCCACCCATGACCCCAAAGACAAATACGGGCTTTCCATCCTGCGTGACCATCGATGGGATGATGGTATGAAAGGGGCGTTTTTTGGGTTCCAATCGATTCGGATGGTCTTGCGATAGGGCAAACAGGTTGCCTCGATTCTGAAGTGCAAATCCGACGTTGCCCGGTACGACTTGGCTGCCGAACCCATGAAAGTTGCTTTGGATGAGTGAGCAGCAGTTGCGGTCCTTATCAACAACGCATAAGTAGACGGTATCGCCATGGACGAGTTTCGGATCGCCGTGAGGTACATCGACCAGAGCTCGTTCAAGGCTGATGCGCTCGTTTTGCGATTTGGCATAAGCCTTACTCGCTAAAGGATTTATCGGAACCGATTCAAAAGCCGTGTCGGCATAAAATCTCGCACGATCGGCGTAAGCGAGTTTCTTGGCTTCGATCAGCAGGTGCGTGTATTGGGGCGATCCCCACCCCATGTCCTTGAGGTTGTGTTGTTCCAGGACGTTGAGCATCTGCAAAACAGCAAGCCCTTGTCCGTTGGGTGGAATTTGCCAAACGTCGTATCCTCGGTAGTTGGTCGAGATCGGTTTGACCCATTCGTTGGTGTGTCCTTGGAAGTCTTCGAGGCTAAAGTATCCACCTGCGTTTTGGCTAAAGGCAACGATTTCCTCGGCGATACGACCGCGATAGAAGTAGTCTGGTCCGAGCTGGGCGATTTTGCGATAGGATTCTGCCAAGCGTGGGTTTCGAAAAAAATCTCCTGTTTTAGGAGCCTGCTTGCCATCGATCAAAAAGGTGGCTTGGGAGTCTTTCCAGGGGAGAAACGACTGCTCGGTTTTGGCCCAGTAGGCGGCGATCACAGGCGAGACAGGAAATCCGTTTTCGGCCAGCGAAATCGCTGGACTGAGCACTTGATTCATACTCAGTTTGCCAAATTTGCCGTGCAGGTCGAACCATCCTGCGACGCAGCCTGGGACGCTCCAAGACAAAGGCCCATAGAGTGGTATTTCTTTGAGTTCTTTGTCGGTGAAAACTTGGCGATCGAGTTTCGCAGGCGAGCGGCCAGATGCGTTCAGACCGGAAAGTTCGCCGGATCGGCTGTCCCAGACGATCGAGTACAAGTCTCCGCCGATGCCGCAGCTCATCGGTTCGACGACCCCGAGCACGGCATTGGCTGCGATGGCCGCATCGACGGCCGAGCCCCCCTGCTCTAGGATCCGAATCGCAGCGGCCGTTGCACGAGGGTCCGAGGTGCAAGCCATGCCGTTGCGAGCGACGACCACCGAGCGGCTTTGATGCATCGGGCCCGTTGGACGATCGTATCGGCCAATGGGTATTGCATTGCCCGAGTCGCTTTGCTTTTGAGCCAACGCCTCAGGAATCATTTTCCAAAATGCAATCGCGAAGAACAGCAACGCTAAGGGGACACCTACGCAGGTTACCCCGTGAGTAAAGAATCGAGCCATGAATCCACCGATCGCACAAGCAGCGACAAACCGCGACAAGCCTCAAGAATCACAGCCTACTATTGTCGGCGTTTTTCGGCGTAGTGGAAATACCCGATCATCATTTCCTCGAAGGTTTGATCCCCCCACTTGACCCAAGCCTTCGGATCGGGGTTGTTCAAATTGGCTTCGGAGTTATCGAATGTCGCTTCGCAGGCGATCCGAGAGCCAGCGGGTAGTTGCATTGGAGTTTGCAATCGGTATTCGGTCTGCCAGTTGAAATCGTAGTTCGGGATGTCCAAAAGAATCTCTCGTTTGCGATCCGGATAAATCAGACTGTAGCGAAAGGATTTGCCCCGCACGTGCATGTGTGGACTAAAGGACAGTAATTCGCAATCGGGAAGTTTCTCCGGAAGCGAAGCGGTGACCCGGTGGGCCGGGGCCCCTGGCGGGATTTGGAAGTTGACGCTCACGGCGCTGGTGGTTTTGACCTCGTGGGTGATCTCTTTGGGGTCAGCAAGGATGAATCCGACTTTGCTTAAATCCTTTTGGGAGGTGCCATTGGGCGTGTAATGGACTTGGAAAATAAGTTCGCTATTTGCTGGAATTCGCTTTGCGTAACCTTCGGGCATCATTTCAGCTCGGGTGCCTGGGACATAACCGACTAGGAACGAACGAGCCCCTCCAAGATCGCGACTGCGTGAGCCTTTTTCACGTACAAAGACCAAGACGTGGTGAACCACCTCGCGAGCTTCTGGGACGATTTCCATCCCTTTGACCCAGAGATCTTTTTCGTTGCCCACATCGGCACGAAAGTACTGATAGTTGACCACTCCGGTGCGAGGAACGCTGTAAGGTTTGTCGCTCATCGGGATGATGATGTCGGGCTCTTGAGGCAAAAGCCATTGGGCATTGTATGCGATGGGTTTGGCGTCCAAAGCTGGATTGCCACGCTGCTTGCCTTGAGCCACCCAGCGATCAAGCACATCGAGTTCCTTGTCGCTCAGTCGTCGATCATTACTGAACTTTGCATGCTCGTCGGTTGCATGCCATGGCGGCATGGTTTTGTTTTGAGTGACTTCGAGAATCATATCGGCCCAAGCCGATGCGTCGTCGTAGCTCGAGAGGTCCATCGGTCCGATGTCTCCTTGGCGATGGCACGATACGCAGCGCTGCTGCAACAGATGCGAGACATGTTCGGCATACGTGATCGCAGCAGTTTCGCTCGGGGTGTCAATTTTCGATCGGTTGCGACCGATCAAACAACCTGAGGCTTGGGTCAGGAGCGTTGGAACGTCACCTTGGGCGAGGATCGCATCGATGGCATCTACAAGTTCGCGTTGGGTTGGTTTTTCACGGGCAAAGCCTATGCCGTACTGATCGTCGATGCGGCCTCGATAGCGAAGGGTGTTTCGAGCATCGATCAAGCAGACTTCTGGAGTCCGATTCACACCGAGCAAATCCGCCAGTGATTGGTCAGGATCCTTCAGGAAGGGAAATTCGAGATCGAATCGCCGAGCATGGGCACCCATCTCCTGCAAGGAGTCTTGGATGTTAGGATCCACGGCCACAAAGCGAACACCCTTATCCGTGTACTTTTTTGCCAACTCGACGATCCGAGGGGTGTACTGTTTGGCAAGGGGGCATTCCGTACCTAAAAACACAACCACGGTGGCTTGGGCACCTGCGAGATCACTCCAGAGCCATTGCTTGCCCAAATAATCGGTCTTGTCCAACTGGGTAATCGCATCGACGTTTTTACCGATAAGGCTTGTTCGTTCATCGACGGGCTCACTTGGCTCGAGGGCCAAGCTCGGTGCGGGAGCAAGCAAAAGGAACAAGCCAACGAGTCCTAGGATGAGCGCTCGATTCAGTAATGAGCCGATGTCAAATCGTTTGAAGGTTCTTGAGTTCATGAGTGTCGACCAGGAAAACTTTCGGTAACATTAGGTGGTGACAGATTCGGTTGCGAGGTATTCGTCGGCCAATCCGTATGCTTGGATGTTAGTAGAATAAACAAGAAGGTTTAACGCAATGTTGATCGGCAAGCCCCTCAGGACGAAATTGTTGGTTCTGGCCCTAGCTATCGCGCCATTGAGCTTGGTTTTTTCGAGTGAACCAGGGGATATCCAGGTTCCTCTTTGGTCCGAAGGAGCCCCAGGGGCCTTGGGCATCGAGCCCAAGGATGTGCCGACTTTAACGGTTCGTAAAGTTGAGTCTAACAGTGCCACGGGGGCCTTGATCATTTGTCCAGGTGGAGGCTATGGCGGCTTGGCCATGGATCATGAGGGTAAGCAGATCATCGAGTGGGCCAACTCGATGGGTTTAACCGCAGTCCTTTGCGACTACCGACATCGCGGCAAGGGGTACGGACACCCGGCACCTTCGCAGGATGCACTCAGGGCCGTACGGATGGTCCGAGCCAATGCATCGGAGTGGAATATCGATCCGAAAAAGATTGGGATCATGGGGTTCTCGGCCGGTGGGCATTTGGTCTCGACGGTCATCACCCAATTCGATGCCGGTGACAAAGATTCGATCGATCCGATCGCTCGTGAGTCGTCGCGTCCAGACTTTGCGATTTTGTGCTATCCGGTCATCTCGATGGGAAGCAGTTTTACCCATCGGGGTAGCGAAGTGAATTTACTTGGCGAAAAAGCAACCAAGGAGACACTTGAAGCATTCGCCAGCGAACGCAATGTTCGATCCGATACCCCGCCGACCTTTCTCATGCACACGGTTGAGGACAAGCCCGTTCCGGTCGAAAATTCATTGGTGTTTTATCAAGCCATGGTCGCCAAGGGGGTTCCAGGAGAGTTGCATGTGTATCAGAAAGGTCCCCACGGAGTCGGACTAGCCCGAAGCATTCCAGGGACATCCGATTGGCCTTTGGCTTGCCAACGCTGGCTCAAGCAACTGCAGATGGTGCCTTAGAAAACGCAAAACATTTTTTTTCGTTTATGGCGTAAAGTAAGACTCAATGCAGGCTTTTGGGAAGATTTTCTTCCGAGACTTCTTAGTAGGTGCTAGCGAAACACCCCTCAGGGCGGTTATGCTTTGCAGGCGGCTTGTGACTGGTCAACTTTTCTAGTGTTCCTGGCAAGGATTCCCCAATGATTCTTTCCGGTCAAGAGATACGATCTCGGTTGGGTTCGGATATTTGCATCACTCCGTTCTCGGATGATCAATGCAACCCCAACAGCTACGATTTGACCTTGCATAACGAGCTTTTGGTCTATGAAGAAGTTGTTTTGGACATCAAGGAACCGAACCGTTTTCGCCGGCTGAGGATTCCTGAAGAGGGATTGATCCTGAGTCCCGGCCAGTTGTATCTAGGCCGGACCATCGAATACACCGAGACGCACCGTCTGGTACCTATGCTCTCAGGCCGATCGTCTCTTTCGAGGCTAGGATTGTTCGTTCACGGTTCGGCGGGCTTTGGAAGCATAGGCTACTGTGGTCATTGGACCGTCGAGCTCTACACGGTTCAGCCGATTCGGATCTATCCAGGCGTTAAAATTTGCCAAATCGCTTACCAGGAAATCATCGGTCAAGTCCGCGAGTGCTGTTCGAGCAAGTACCAAAACAGCAGGGACATTCAGCCGAGTTTGATGTTCAAGGAGTTTTCGTGCCGCCGGGAGTACGAGCAATTGCAATTGGATTTCGACACCCTGGCCGCTTCGTGTGTCGAGCAATGTGTTTCTCAAGTTGGATCCGGTGATCAGGATCCCTCGCATTTCGCTTGAAGTTCAGGACTAGTTCCAAACGAAAGGCCTCCGGAGCAGTTATGCCGTCGATGTCCAAAACCGAGATTGAAGCTGTCATTCCGCATCGCAAACCGATGCTATTGGTTGACGAAGTCTTAGAACAAACCGATACGACGATCCACTGCACGAAGACCTTTGGTGCCGACGAATTTTTTCTTCAAGGACATTTTCCGGATTTTCCGTTGGTGCCTGGTGTGATCCTCTGCGAATGCTGTTTGCAAAGCGGTGCGATTCTGCTTGCACATGTCACACCGAGCCAAGGGATCGTGCCAGTAGCTACTCGCATCGATGGTGCAAAATTCAAGCGAATGGTAAGGCCCGGTGAGAAAATCGACATCCATGTGGTGCTCAAGGAAGTCGTTTCGAGTGCTTACTTCATGACGGGCAAAGTCACCGTCGATGGGCAATTGGCTGCGCGTTTAGATTTTGCTTGCAGCGTTGCCAAGCCTCAGTAACTTCCACCTCAGAGATTTCTCCGGACATGAGCAAGACGATCCAAGTATTGGCCCTCGATGGCAAGCCCACCGAGCCGATGGACATGCCCGACCGCTTTCGTTTGGAAGTTGTGTATTTCATGACACCAGGGGATGCTCCAGGAGCTCCCAAACTCGGACTCAACGAATACTGGATCGAACCTCAGAATGTGCACAAGTGGTTGGACGAAGGTTGTTTCTCGGTGGTATCCCCATTGGATGCCCATTCCGTAGCGGAAATCGAACTCAGCGAAGAACATGAACGGTGGTTGGAGTGGCTCAAGAGCAATCAAGTAACGCGGGTCCGGATTCTCAAGGACTGAGCTTGGTCGTGGCCATGGCTCGCAATGGGACGATCGGTATCGAAGATCGATTGCCATGGAAACTCAGGTCGGATCTGATGCGTTTCAAACGCTTGACGATGGGACACTCGCTCCTCATGGGACGCAAAACCTACGAGAGCATCGGTAGGTTGCTCCCAGGCCGCAAAACGATCATCCTTACGCGGCAAAGGGATTACCGCATCGAAGGCGCAGCGGTCGTTCATAGCCTTGAGCAAGCCTTTGAGGAAACCCCTGCTGGACAGAGGCTTTACGTCGTCGGTGGAGCGGAGATCTATCGTTTGTGCATGCCCTGGGTCAAGCAGATCCATCTAACAAGAGTCCTTGCGGATATCCCTGGCGATACGGTGTTGGATGAGTTGGATTTGCGCGATTTTTCTATGTTGGAAAGCGAGTTTGTTCCGAGTGATTCGAGCAACGATTGGCCCTCGCAATATGAGCTTTACGAACGTCGAAAAAACATCGACTGAAACCTGACGGGTTTTCCACCGACTTCGGGAACATCGGTTGTTTATAAACGACTTTTCTAGACCCCCGTTTGGTCAGTTCTTTACAGCATCTTCACACTCCCGACGGAAAATCTTTACCGATCTTTAGGGTTCTTGTTTGACTCGAATGCTAGCAATCCTAAAATCCGAACCCGCTCAGCAGGCGACCTGTGCTGGGCGAAGGTCGGGATGGTTCCCGCCCTTGGAATTCGTTGGAACAAAATCGCAGGGTTGGGAGATTGCGATGCTCGAAGCGCATGATGTAGCTGAGGCACAAAGCCGGGGAATACCGCAGTTTGTTGCGGCGCTTCGCCAGCGGCTGGGCAAGGAACGCATGGATCTGTGGTTTGGATCGCAGGTGCATTGGCAAATAGCGTCCGATCGAAAGCTACAAATCCTTGTGAGCTCTGGATTTATCTCCGATTGCATCCTGAGGATGTTTCGGCAAGACCTTCGAAGTGTAGTTCTGGAGGTTTTTGGGGATGGGTGGGGTTTTGAGCTCCAAATTTCTTCACCAGCCCCCCTAGAGAGTCCTTTGAAGGGCAAACCGCAGGAGATTTCTGGTGGGAAATCTACCGAGGATGCTCGCAAGTCCCCTAAGATCGCTTACGATGAGGCTCACGAACGACTCTCCCCTGGGCCCCAATCCTCTCGATCTTTAGTGAACGCGATTCCAGTTACCAACACTCAAAGCGCATCGCCCGATGATGCCCAGTTGACCGAGCAGCGCCCGGTCCGTGGGCCTTTGAGGTTGGTACGCTCGGAAGGTTCCCCCGAGGAGCCATCTCAGGAGAGTCAGATCGATCGGTTGGTGGCGATGCGACGCGAGCAGGAGCGACGCTGGGATGAGTTCATCGTCGGTCCGCATAACAACTTTTCCTGGACTGCTTGCCAAATGGTGCTCGAGCAACCAGGGAAGATCAGTCCACTTTTGATCCATGGTCCGCATGGCGTGGGCAAGACGCACCTTGCTGTTGCCCTTTCGCAAAGACTCAAGGCTCAGCACCGTTACCGCCGCGTGATCTTTCTAACCGGTGAGCAATTTACGATCGAGTACACCGAAAACGCAAAATCCGGTGGCTTTGCGAGCTTCCGAAAGAAGTATCGTGATGTCGAGGTTCTTGTGATCGATGACGTTCAGTTCTGTTTGGGCAAGCAAGGTACACTCATTGAGCTTCGAAACACTATCGACATGCTCTTGAGGGATTCCAGACAAGTGATCTTGGTAGCTGACCGCGGGCTCCATGAGCTCGAAGGCTTGGGACATGATTTGCACGGTCGCCTCAAGGGCGGGATGCAGGCGGCGATCGAGCCGATGGATCCTGAAACTCGGCGAGCGCTTCTTTCGAGGCTATGCAACCAGCATGGATTGAGTATCGACCAAGAAGTCCTCAGTTGGATCGCCCAGCAGTGCGGTTCGGACGCACGAGTCATCCAAGGGATCGTGCTGAGGCTTATGGCCAAACATCGTATGGTCGGTCGATCATTATCGCCCGAGGAGGCCACCAGTGCGATCAGCGATATCGTGCGGGCCAATCGCCCGATCGTGCGACTTGGGGATATCGAAAATGCTGTATGCAAAACCTTCGGGCTAGAGAACCAAAAGCTTCAGACCAAATCGAAATGCCAAGTGCTCAGTCAGCCCCGTATGCTTGCGATGTTTTTAGCTCGTAAGCATACTCGCACCGCCCTCTCGGAGATCGGAGAGTACTTCGGCAATCGCACCCACTCGACGGTCATCTCAGCCCAAAAGAAAGTCGACTCCTGGATCGAATCGAAAGAGTCCTTGCAAGTCGGTAACACCAACGTGCTTGTCGAAGACATTCTGCGTTCGCTTGAAGCGAATTTGCAAGTTGGATAAGCGTCAGGCGGGAACTACTTCCATTTTCCTTGGAACTCTTCGAGCAGGTAGTCTTGAACCTGCGGAAATTTTTTGCGATTGGATTGGATTTCCAATAGCCGCAGGTAGCCTCGGGTGACGAGAGATTGCCGCTGGGCAACGTAGCTTGGATCGAGATCCTGTTTGCGAAACCCCTCCAGCACGCATAAGCAAGCGGCAAATTTTTGGTCGTTGATGAATTGGGCCAAAACAGGATTGCAAACCAAATGGCATTCGGGTGTCAAATGCAGGATCTCCGGGTCGATCTCGCCGATCACAAATCGCAGGTACAGTTCACTCTCGGAGAGTTTCTCGACTTCTTCTTTACAGATTCTGCAAAGGTAGCCTTCGTCACACCTAGCCATGCATTAGAGCCCCAATACATCGGCCATCGAATACAGTCCTGGAGTCTTGCCTTGCAAGAACTTCGCCGCCGAGATTGCCCCGGTGGCATAGCTATCACGGTTCGATGCGGCAACTCGGATTTCGACCAACTCACCCATCATGCCGAAGACCACGGTGTGTTGGCCGACATCGTCACCGACTCGAAGTGCATGATAGCCGATCTCATTGTGAGGCCGCTTGCCAATCATCCCTTGGCGGCCGTGAACATGCCGATCGATTCCCATCTCCTTGGCGATGATCTGACCGAGTTTGATCGCTGTACCGCTGGGGCTGTCTTCTTTGAAGCGATGATGCCTCTCGATGATCTCGACATCAGCACCACCAGGCACATCCTTGAAGGCTTTGGCGGCTTGCTCGACAAGCTTCATTCCGATATTGACTGCGACACTGGTATTGGGAGCCAAACAAATCGGAATCTTCCTGGAGGCTTGTTCGATCGCCTGAATGTGAGAACTCTCCAAACCCGTCGTGGCGATGACGATGCTCGAACGATTCTTCAAGCAATGGTACAAGGCCGAAATGCATCCCTCGGGACTCGAAAAATCGATAACGCAATCAAATGCTCCGGGCCAGCAATCTGAGATTCCAAGTCCGATGGGGTTGATTCCCGAGTAACTACCCGCATCGTGACCACAAGCCGCTGAACCTGTGCGAACTACGGCACCCACGAGTTGAACCTGAGGATCGGCAGATCCTAGTGCGATAAGCCTCTTGCCATTACGCCCCGAGGCACCGTGGATGACCAATGATAGCTTCGATGACATAGATACTCATTTCTGGTTCTTGAGGAGTTGTTGTACTCGTACTCGAAAAAAGCGTTGCATCTCAGGGGCTTCGAGTACGAGAACGTGTACGATAACTCATCGCAATGACCGACAAATTTACCCGAAGAACCGAAATTCAACATAGTTCAAACGAAAACCGTTATCTAATCGGAAGCCGAGAGCCCCTGCAAGGCCTCTAGTACCTCCGTGTCGTGTCCATCGACACTGACTTTCTTCCAAACCCTGGCCACTTTGCCTTGGGCATCGATCAAATAGGTGCTGCGTTGGATTCCCATTGATTTTTTGCCGTACATGTTCTTCTCCCTCCAAGCTCCAAACTTCTCGGCAACTTCGTGGGATTCATCGGCAAGTAGGGTGAAATTTAAAGAGTACTTGTCTCGGAACTTCGTATGAGAGGCTGGAGTATCGGGACTTACGCCTAGTACCACTGCTCCGAGTTTTTTGAGTTCAGCAGAGCGATCCCGAAACGCGCAAGCTTCCTTGGTGCAACCAGGCGTATCATCTTTGGGGTAAAAGTAAAGAACCACCGGAGAGCCTTTGAAATCCGTCAGTTTCACTTTTTTCCCCTCGGCGTCCAAAAGGGTAAAGGCGGGTGCTTTTGTGCCGGGTTCGAGCCAATCGACCATCGTCGTTTTCCTCAGTTTCGCATTGGTTTTTGTGGAATCATCCCCTTGGAGCGTTGGCCTAAGCCTATACCGAAAGCGGGATTACTGACCGGTCTGGACAGCGGACAAGTGTAGAAAGAAGGCAAATTTTTTCGCTATTTCTTCACACACTCTTGGAAATCTTGTTGCGGAGCGGTTTTTTGACCCGTTAAATTACTCCTAAGGGGGATCCTGGTCGCCTACCTAAATAGCGATCACAAGGGGTTCCTGAATTCTTTTTATTGCCTAATCGTTTTTCTAATCTTTCTTTGTTTCTAGTTTTATTTGGAGTCTGACAATGTTTTATTCATGCTTGTCGACATCAAACCTTGTCGGTGGCCGAGGTCACCTCAATGTTCGTCGTGGTTTTACGTTGGTCGAATTGTTGGTCGTCATTGCGATCATCGGAGTGTTGGTAGGATTGCTTTTGCCGGCCGTGCAAGCAGCCCGCGAGGCGGCTCGCAGGGCCGATTGCCAAAACCGCATGCGTCAAGTTGTTTTGGCTGCCCACAACTACGAATCGGCCAACAAGCGACTCCCGGGCTATGCCGGCGAGCATGCACCCCTAGCAGTCAACATGGTCGGCGGTTTTGTTCGCACCGACAAGCGCGGTGTTCCTTGGATGGTTCAAGTCATGCCGCACATGGAGCAAGACCAACTCGGTCAGAATCTTCGGCGGATCATCGATACGATTCCCGGTGCGGTGCCTGTTGCTCCGAGCGACTATTCATTCATCGAATCTGTGGTGCAAGGCTTCATCTGCCCGAGCCGACGCGACGCGAAGTCTTATCCGCTATTGCCACCTTTCTCAGACAAGTATGGACCCTATGGCGCAAGGACCGATTATGCAATGTGTGGCGGTGCTGCCTACAGCGCCGATCCAAATAATGCCGGAATTGATCTTGAGCAACCCGGAGTCTGGTCGCTGGGTAACAAAACCCAAATGAAGGAAATCACCGATGGAACCAGCACCACGATCTTCCTGGGTGAAAAGGCAATGAGTTCCATTCGCTATAAGACTGGAAGCGACTACGGTGATCGAGCTCCGATTGTGGGCTTGCCTGAATATCATGGAGTGACCAATTCCTACGTTCGATTTATCGCACGAGGCACTCACTCGGATATTCCTGATAGTTGCACTTCCTGTCACGATTTTGGAAGCGCTCATATCCCGGGTTGGAATGCGGTCATGACCGATGGATCGATACGAACGGTAAGCTATCATGCCGACAAGATGATCCTCAAGGCCGTCGCATCGATCGCAGGTCAAGAAACCGCGACTTTGGATAACTAATCGAAAAGATCGCTGACAGAATTGATCACTCCCTAAAGAGCTGCCTTTTTCGGCTCTTTAGGTGTTTTTCTAGATCATTGCTTTTCGAGTACGAGCAGTCCGCCGCCTGCGGCGGACGCGAGTGCGTTTGGACGGTATTGACCTTATTGACCTTATTGACGGTATTGACAGCGGACATCGTTGACGAGGTTGACCTCGTTGGGGCTTGGCCGTCAACAATGTCAATGTGGTCAATTCGGTCCGCCGTCAATGCAGTCAATCTTGTCAACACCGTCAATGCTGTCAGTGAAAACGCCGCCGTCAGGCGGCGTTGTTGTTTGCGTTTCAATGGAGTATTTTCAAGGGTTTAAACATCTTCCCCAGTCTTAAACACGCCCTTGTGCGATGTCTCTACCAACCCAGGCGCGATCCGGCACACATAATGGAGCAAAATTCCTGCCGCGACGCTGACGTTGAGCGAATCGGTTCCCATTGCCATTTCGATCCGTATCCCCTTGGTGCAACTCTCGATGCACTCCTCAGGCAGCCCGTGCGCTTCGTTTCCAAAGAGTACCAAGGTTGGTCCGCTACGACGATACTGTGTCAATTCGATGCTCTTGGGGGATAAACAAGTCGCTAACGATTCAATGCCGATTTGACTCGCTTGTCTCAAGGCTACAGCGACCTGCTCGGTTCGATAAAACGATAACTTAAACGCATTGCCCATCGAGACTCGCAAAACGCGCCGTGCAAAAGGGTCGACGCAATTGGGACCCAAGATAATGTCCCTGATTCCGAGTGCAGCACACGAACGAAAAATCGAGCCCATGTTCTCGGGGTCTTGAACCCCCACGAGCATCACTGCAGTCCAGTCGGCACTAAAAGCTTGATCGTGCGATAACCTCTCTGGTTCCCAGTTCGGCATTTCGGGTCGAATTCCACAACCCATAAAACCACGGTGGAAATCAAAGCCGATCAGTTCAGAAACAAGCCTATGGGGGATGACCAAGATCGGCACATCGGAAGGCAACCAATGGGTCGCTTGCTCAAGATCCTCCTGATCGACCAGAATCGATTCGACTCTCAGCGGGCTAGCCAGGAGTCGCTGCACCAAAGGTCGACTCTCGGCGATGAATCGTCCACTAACCCGAGTTAAATTCGTAGTCCTGAGATTTCGGTACGGATCCAAGCGGGGATCTTCGATCGAAACAATACTCGCAAGATTCATTGCGGCTTCCGAATCAACAGTTTTTTCGATCCCACCAACCAATCTTGATCTCCGTAAACATAACCGGAAACCACATAGCGACCCGAAACGCCTGGGGGAATCTGCAACTCGATTTCAAAGGCTCCAGCGTCGATCGATTTCTCGAGGCGCTCGACCGTCAGTCGATTGCTGGCTTGATAATTGTTATCCATCTGCTGGTGGTCTTGGTCTGTCCCTTGATAAGCCTTCAGTGCTGCAACGCTCTCGGGTACTCGATCTCTAACCATCGACAGTTCGAGAATCAACTTGCCAGCCTGGCTCGATGTGCCGGATATTTTAATCACCTCACCGCTGGTGGCTCTGCTTGGAATCTCCAGCTCGAGCGGTTTTGGATAAGGGATCTTCAGTAGCGGATCCCCGAGCAAATTCATAAGTCTTACGTGCTCGCGTCGCTCGAGCGTCAAATCGTGATCGCTCGGGTTGAGTGCCTGGGCCATCTCGGTAACGATCTTGCGATACCGTTTGCGTATATCGACAACTTCCGATTGCGATGCATCGCTAGTGCCATTTTCGACGGAGTTTTTCTCGTCGTCGACCCATACCCGACGCTTGGCCTGCAAAACCAATTCCCCAAGGGTTTCAATGCGATCACGGAAACAACCGTTGAGCAATTCGCTCGAAAGTTGGCTGAGTCCATAAGGCATCGTAACGCGAGATCCGCTGATGACTGCGATCGGACCTTGAGGTTGAGCTAAGAGTTGTTCAGAAAAACAATCCACGCGCGCATCGTAGGCGCCGGTTAAGCAAGCCAGCATCAACGCGATTGGGGGGCGGTTTTTGCAGCGAAATCTCGCTGCATCGGTTGTCTGGCCGATAGGTAGCCACTCCTTGGCAACCTGGAAATGATCCAATTGATCGACTTGTCCATGTCCGATATAGACCCAAAACAATCCTCCTTGGTTGATCCGATCGATGTAAGACTCTCGAAGCTTCCACGGGTTTGGGCAATAGCTACTCGTGCAACTTGCGACCGTCACGTTCAATTTGAAGTAGGAAGGAATCCCTTCGGTTAAGAATCGTCGCGTCACGGTTTCGATCGCCGTATCGGCTAGGAACCCAAAACCACCCACCCCGGCAGTGACATGAACCGTATCGTTCCAGGGGCCCGGTGCGATCGACTCATAGTCGATGCTACGTCCCAGCATTCGCTCAAGCTCTTGGGGTGTCTTTGCGGGCAACCTACCAACAGCAATATCCGGACAACCATCTTGGTCTAAATCGCCATAGAGCGCGTCGGTACAGAGCTCCTTGGTCGTCAATTCCCCGAGTTGAATTTCCGTATTCAAGACGATCCCAGGCGTTAACGCTTGCCACTTTTTCGGTGCGACCTCGATCGCCGCATCGCCACACAAAACAATTGCAACCGTCGGCGTGCTAGAGGCGGATATCGCCTTTGCGATCTGCTCTCGCAATCGAGTCGAACTGGCTACCGAGTCGACCTCGATGAACTGGTACTGCGAGCTACGATAAGCTTTCCATTGGGCAAGCCAAGTCGACCAATTTGCAGGGCGGACCAGGATGACCGATGGTTTTTCTTGGGCCATCGCCGGAGCGATGAGTGGATTCGAAATGCCCATTGCCCCGACGATCAACCATGCCGACAGGGATGTCCAGATTGAAGCTATCCTTTTTTGCATCGCTTGGCCACCTGCTCCTTCATGAACTCTAAACCATCCTTGGCCAGCGTTAGCTCGTCATCAAACATCCGTCGCCATATACGCGTCGCTGCAGCTAACTCAGGCAGTGCAAGCCCGAAGGCTTCGATCACCAACCAACCGTCGTAGCCAATCTGACCGATCGCATCAAAGTTCTCATCCCATCGGACGTTGCCCGCACCTGGAGTGCTCCGATCGTTCTCGCTGATGTGGATATGGCATAGCATGTCTTGGATGTCATGGATCGCTTTGCTAACACTCTTTTCTTCGATGTTTGAATGGAAAGTGTCGTACATCATGCGACAGTTCGGATGGTTGACCTGACGACAAAATTCAGCCGCGTCGGCTTGAGCATTCAAAAAATAGCATTCGAAGCGATTCAGCGGTTCAACACCGAGCATCACTCCGACCTTTCCCGCATGCTCGGCGACCTGCGACATGCTCTCGATCCCCCACTTCCACTCGTCCTTGGTCGGCCCTGCGCCGGAGAAGTAACCCAAAGCCGAATGAAATGGTCCAACGATGGTTTCAACACCCGCTGCCGCGCAGCAATCGAGCGTTCGCTTGTTGAGTTCAACCCCTTTGCGGCGAACCGATGCATCGGGACTGATCGGATTGTCATCGACGTTTCGAACCGTAACACCTGTACGCCTGAGTCCAATCGCATCGAGTTTCTTTCCCCAGGCGGCGTAGTCTAAGTCGAGATTGAACATCGGAATTTCAACACCGTCGTATCCAAAGCTCTTGAGTTTCTCAAGCACTGGAACCAGGCCCTCGTTGAGCTCTCCAGACCACAGCAGCAAATTCATTCCGTATTTCATCGATCGACTCCCGCACTCGCGGCAAAAAAAAGAACTTTTTGGAAAGGAATTTCTTCAGCGTATCGCCTTGGCCTAAGCCATGCAATATGGACCCGTGTATCATAAAAAGATTTGGTTCTACGCGTACTCGAAAAGATGCATTGGGACTTCAAGGCTTCGAGTAGCGTAACGAACTCAACGAAGGTCATTCCATGGAAGTCGATTGCCCCCATTGCCAAGCGATCTTGACCGTTCATCCCTCGGAGGCTGGATCGCTCTACGATTGTCCTATATGCACTGGGAAATTTCACGTTCCAGTGCCCATGGCAAGACCTCGGGATCCGTCCAGTGATGGCAGGTCAAGCCCCTATGCCTCTTATGGAAATCCATACGAATCCAATCTAGAGACGAGAGACTTCGTAGGCAAGAAAATCGCCGCAGGTATCTGCGGCATCCTTTTAGGCTGGTTGGGGGTTCACAAATTCATTCTCGGTCTTAATAACGCTGGCGTTATTATGCTTGTGGTTACTCTCTCATGCATTTTTTTGACCCCATGCCTCATCGTTCCCATCTTTGGTCTATTTGCGATGCAGGTCATCGGTTTTGTCGAAGGGATCATTTACCTGACGATGCCCGATGAGGCGTTCTATCAAACCTACGGTGTCGAGAAAAAAGAGTGGTTTTAATCCACGTGTTAACTCAGCGCCTCGATCATATCGAGCGTGGCACTTCGAACAGCCGCAGTCCAAGGCGATGACGAGCGATACTTGGGCTGCTCGTAAGCGAAGATAATACCCCGCGAGGAGTTGACGATCGCACCGAGTCCGCGTGAATCAAACCCGAGTTTTACATCCTCTGCCGAGCCTCCCTGGGCCCCATAGCCAGGGATCAAGATCCAAGTGCTAGGCATACGTTCTCGCATGGCCTGGAGTTGCTGTGGATAAGTCGCTCCGACGACGGCTCCAATGTCACCGTATCCGAGCTCCCCTCGTGTTGCATGCGATAATGCTTCAACATGATCGGCGATTTTTTCGCTGACTGTTCTGCCATCTTGCAACTTCTGATCTTGGAAAAAACTACTTCCCGGATTCGATGTTTTCACTAAAACAAACAAGCCAGATCCGCTTGAAGTGCAGCGCTGAGTGAAGGGCTCGAGCGTGTCTGCACCAAGATAAGGGTTGACTGTCAGTGCATCCGCACCCCATGGGCTATACTCTGCTGTGCCTGGAGCCCCCGAGCCAAGATAAGCGTTCGCGTAGGCACTGGCCGTTGTGCCAATGTCACCCCGCTTGGCATCCATGATCACCAGCAGTCCACGTTGGCTCGCGTATCGCACGGTCTTGTGCAGTGCAGCCATTCCAAGCGGCCCGAACTCTTCAAAGAAGGCAGCTTGGGGTTTTACCACCGGAACCAAATCGGATACCGCATCGATGACTTCTAGGCAAAACGTCTCGACGGCACCAACGATCGATTCGATGTCGGCATTCGAGCCGGGTCTTAGACCTTCGGGGAGTGAGTTTGCGCGTGGGTCGATGCCGACGCAAACTGGATTTTTCTTCTTTGAGACCGCTTCAGCGAGTCGTTGACCAAAAGGAGTCATATCAAGATTTCTTAGGCGGAAGGAATTCCAAAAGCCGCTTAGGCACCTCGGCCTTCATATGCTTGGGCAATGCCGAGTCGGGATCAGAACCTTGGACTTTTTCTTCCTTTTTCTCGGACATGTCCTCGGCATAAGGGGCCTCATCGCTCAAGACCAGTACCAACCGAATGGGCGTAAATCTCTTGGGAATCTTGTCGGTGTAAGCTTCAAAAACCAATCCGGCATTGGCCGCATCGCTTTTGACGGCCACGTCCATGGTGGAAGTCATGAAATTCGCTACGCTCAAAAGTTCGCCACCATCACCCATGTAGGTCTCATTGCCGGTATCGGGATCCTTGTAGATCTTGCTACCAGCAAACACCCAATCCCAAAACATCGGTTTTTTGGTTCCTGTTTGACGGATCCAATGTTGGGCTAAGGATGCTTGGGTTTCCCCTTTTTCATTGTGCCAAAGTGCATAGACTCGGATCGTTGTGCCACTGGCGGGGGTGAACTTAGGTTCAAAAGCCACCGGCTTGCCTGGGTTGGCACCTACGGCAAGAAGCGATGCGTGGACAAAACGGGACTTGGCAAACACGGCCACGATCGACTCGTGCTCTTTGGTTCCGATTGGACAAGCGAACATCTCCAGAGGAGCGTTTCTTTGGCAAATGTAGCCATCGACAATGACGGCTTGCTCATCGCGATGAATCCAGACCCTACCGTCATCGACCATCTTTTTGCAATCGGGCGGATCGGTGAAGCTCTTTTCAAGTCTTTTGAGGATTTCTGATTGTTCGAGCCAAGCCTCATCCTGCCCGAAAGCTACCTGCGGGCTATTTCCAGGCAAGAGTCCGAAAAGAAATAGTGCAAAGATTGTCAGCAAACAAGAACGCAAGGAGTCGCTGAATAAGGAAACCTTGTGATTTCCATCGCTAGTATCGAGTCCTGTCATTTCAAGACCACTTGTTTGGAGTACCTTGGGGATTTTAAAGGCCCAATTTGGGGGATAGGTTCGATTCTGGGAATCATCCAAAATGATTCTTGCATCTAGAATTTCTGGAACAACAATTGGGCCTTGTCGTAGCCCGATATCGTATCACGTTTTCACACTTTGGACGAGATCCTATGGACTGGGTAAAGCCCAAGCATCGAGCAGGTCGCTCGAAAGAAGCCTCCGCTGGCGATGCCGATAACCAAACGGCTATGCAGTGGTTAGAGAAACTCTGCGTGGACAATGTTGCTTTGTTGCAAAGCTCCTTGCCCGTGGAGCCCAAGAAGAGCAAACAAAAGCCCTCGGACTTTCCGATCCACCAATACCTTCAAGCGATGCTATGGGGTATTGGCAAATGGGACGTCGCAAAGCCTGCGCATCGGGAGTTTCTCCAAGACCTCGTCGATGCTTTTGGGGCCGAACCCTTTGGCTATAGCCTTCCGAAGTCCAATCGCAAAGCCAAACGAAGCAAGCAGTCGATTGCTGTGCCCGAAGAAATCCGCGCCCAGCAGGTGGCACAGGCGGCCAAGATCGGCAAGTGGATCACCCAGCAACTTCCTAAGTCCAGCTACGACCCCTACGTCGCCTTGACCGCAACAGGTTGGCTCTATGCGCTGCCCGAAGTCGGCCGCGATATCCCCCCTGCCCTGTGGCTTGAAGTTCTCCAATCGACGCTGACTCAAGTCGATCGGGCTTGGGAACAAGGCCCATCGGATGGTTTGTTTCCATGGGTGATCTGGGCTTGCGAAGTGCCGTTGGCTTTGGCCAAACAAATGTCCCACTTGGGTGGAAAAGATCGCATCGTCGGTGAAACACTCAACCGCTTGGCTTTGCTGATCGAGCAGACGGCCGAAGATCCCCAAGCCTTGCTGAGTTTCGGTGCGCAGGATCTGCGAGCTTTTGTCGCTTCGCTCATCCGAAGCCGTTGGGCAGCCGACAGTGTCGGTGCTCGCAAATGGTATCCACCCCAGCGTCGAGCTTTGGCTAAACTTCAGTCGATCCTTCTGCACCTGACGGATTCTACAGGCCATGCGATGCTCGATCAGTCCGAGGCCAGTCGCCACGATGTCGAATTCTGGACATCGCTCATGCGGCTCTGCAAAGAACACAAAAAAGTTCAGCTTGCTGCTGCAGTCGCCCTTCCCGACGAAGTCGGCAAACATCAAGGTTTCAAACCTGCGAAAATTCGCAAAAATAAAGCCAACGATGCAAGGCTTCCTAAGTCCAGTTGCTATTGGGAAAAAAGTCATATCGTCTCGATGCGACGCAACTGGCGCAAAAGCGATTGCCAGCTAGCCCTGGACTTCTCCGGCGATTCAATCTGGTTGGATCTGTGCGATGAATCCGGCAAAAGAATCTTCTCAGGAGACTGGGATATCGCCATCGAGTACCGAGGCAAACCTGTCAATATCGATGTGGCTTGGAACGAAGTCTGCTGGTTCTCCGACGATGATGTCGACTACCTCGAACTCGAATGCGATCTGGAGGGGACTTGCACGATTTACCGTCAAGTCATGCTCATGAGACAAGAAGGCATGGTCTACATGGCTGATTCGGTGATGGGAAATCCCCAGGACACCAAGGCCGATTGGAAGTCGATCTCGACGTGGACTCTTGACCCTTCGGTCAGTTTTCAGCCTCAGGCAAAGAGCAACGAGGGCCGCATCGAAAGGCATTCCCATGACGAGCAAACCAACCAAGACGCAAACGAGCCAGTTGCTCTTCTTTTGCCACTGAGCCTGCCTGAGTGGCGAAGAGGCACCACCCAAGGGAGCCTCCAAGGTGCTCCAGGCAAGATCATGCTCGAGGCACGCACAACCCGCACACGGCTCCTGAGCTCGATGCTCGTGAGCGTGGGTTCCAAGTGTCGTAATCCCAAGTACACCTGGCGAACTTTGACGGTAGCCGAAAACCTCCATAAGGTTTCGGACGATGTGGCGCAAGGTTGCCGAGTCCAGATCGGTGATGACCAATGGGTCTTCTATCGATCGCTGGCTCCCTGCTTGCGACGGACACTCATGGGCCTGCACTTGAGCATGGAGTTCTATGCCGGCAGATTCATGAAAGATGATGGCACTTACGAACCCTTGGTCGAAGTCAGCCCGGAATAATGTGCGGACGATTGACTCTCCACACCCCGGTGCTCGATTGGCTATTGGAGTTCTTCCCTGCCTACGCCAACATCTGGCCTGCGAGTATCGGGGGGATCATCAAGACACATCCAGGGATATGCCAAGCTCGCTACAACATTGCACCGACGCAATCGGTGCTCGTCGTTCGGCAGTTTGCCGAAGATGCCCAGCCGCAACTCGAAGCCATGCGATGGGGACTCGTGCCCCCTTGGGCGGACTCCCTGAAAATCGCTTACAGCATGATCAATGCACGCTGTGAAACACTCGAAGAAAAGCCGACCTACAAACACCTACTTGACCAAGGTCGTTGCGTGCTACTTGCAGATGGTTACTACGAGTGGAAGCAAATGCTTGGCCCTGAAGCTACTGCAAAAGAGCAAGCAGCCAACAAACAGACCTATTGGATCCATCGGCCAGAGTCCAAACCACTGGCCTTGGCGTGCCTATGGACATCCAATCACAAAGCGCTCGAAGGGAGTCTAAACCCCGAGCCACTTTTGTCGACAACCATTATCACCACCGATGCCGGAGCCGATACATGCTCGGTTCACGATCGCATGCCGGTGGTGCTCCAAGACGAAACGGCCGTCTCTCGATGGCTCACGAAAGATTCCCACTGGCAAAGCGTCAAAGACCTCGTTGGGCCAGCAAGTGTTGGAACATTGCAGCCGACTCGTGTGTCGAGCAAAGCCAACTCGGTTCGCAATCAAGGCCCCGAGTTGATCCTCCCGGAGCTTTTCACCCCGGAGTTGTTCTAAATCGTCCCGTTTAGTTCTCGCCGACATCCTGGCGACGGATCTGGGCAAAGACTTCGAGCACTTCGTGCAAGTCCCGCGAAATCTCGATTTCATCCTCACAGAAGTCTTCGATCCAAACCAGTTCGTTGGCTATGCAAGCCTTAAAGGCATCGAGCAACTCGCCCAACCGAACCTTTGCTCGGTCGCCCGAAATAGTCTTGGTCATCGGCCTTGCTGCAACCACGGGCAATTGGCCAAGCCCCGCAGAAGGCCGTGAAATGGTGAAGGAATCCGAACCAATCGGATCGTTCGAAGGAGCACAAACCAGAATCGAGTCGATCGGAAAAGTCGAAGCAGCAGGAGAATTCATGGGGACAATCGTTTCTAGAGCAATCTAACAGAACACATTCAATCCAACGCACGGAAGGCTCGACCCGATTTGTCCCCTATCGAGCCTTTTCCGCACTGAAAACATCGTCCTAAATCCACGCCGGCTTGAGCTAAAAATCGCCTCTGTTGCAGTTTCGTTTGCCCGTCTGGCAAGCCTGGTAAAATGGGGTCTCGGGAGAATCCTGCCAGGCTCGATGGCTCAAAGCTTGACAACTACCCCCCTCTGCCCTAGATTCCCAAGTTCCCCCACTTGGCGATTGCGGTTCTTGTGGCGGATGATGTCCATTTTTTTGATCCAGGATGGTTTGACATCCTATCCCGACAGGCATTGATTGCCACCACAATGACTCCTACCAATCGTCTATGAAAGATCTACCCGCGATCGCCCGGTACATGCGGCTCCCGGAGGAGTTGCTACGGTTCCCTGTCGAACTGTTACACCAAGGTTACGAGCCAAACTATCTGGCTACCTATCGCCCCGATGAACTCGGTGGACTCGATAGCAAAACACTCTCACGCCTCAAACGCTCCGTGGTCTACGAGTCAACCCTCTCGGACCACAAAGAGCAGATCGCCCAAGCCCTCGAAAAAGACGGCCACTGGAGCGACACTGTCTCCCAGGTCATCAACCAATGCACCTCGGTCTCTCAGGTCGATGCGATCGCTAAGAACCTGCGAGGTAAGAAAACTGCCAAGGCCTTTGCCGAAGCCGATCCGAACATCGAGAAAGTCGGCCAAGCGATCCTCTTGGCTCGCGGTGAAAATATCCAAGACCTATCGGGCTGGATTCAAAACCAAACCGGACTCAGTCCAGAAGACACCGAGCTTCTGATTCCAAAGGTGAAGCGATGGTTGCAACTGTTGCTCAGTGAAGACGCACAATTGGTACTGACCCTCCAAAGAGCTTTGCTCAGGAACGCCGTCGTCTCGGTCAAGATTCTTCCCGAACCGAGCAAAGACACCGACAAAGATTCCGCAAGTTTAGCAGCCTCAACGCCATCGGTTCAGTCTCAAGAAGCCCCTGAGGATACGAGTGCAGAGACTCCTGCTGCTGAGAGTGCTTCGTCAGTTCTTACAGAGACAGTTGCTTCTCAACCAGCTACGCCTGAGACTACCACGGAAGAGCTAACCGCTGATGAGTCGGTTGCTGAAGTACCACTGGTAAGCGATTCGGCAATCTCCGATGCACAACCCGAGCAGCCCGCAAAGGAGCAAGTCGTAGAGGACTCCAAAGAGACTTCCATCGCCTCGTTTCAGACAGATCGCAAGAAATCCAAACAATTAAAAACCAAAAGTCTAAGCGACAAACAGCTCTCACCAAGGCAACGCCGCCGAAGGTGGCTGCGTGGGATTCTCGAATCCTACAGCCGACTCAGAAAGCCCCTGCATGACCTGACACCATTCCAGGTCCTGATGCTCTCGCGCGGCCTGCGATCCCAGATCATTCAACTGAACTTCCAGATCGATACAAAATCACTCGTGCAGCTTTGCCGAGACTCCTTGTGCCCTGGTCGCCACCCCTTGCACCCGTTGCTCATGGAAGTCTCCGATACGGGGCTCAAAGAATTCCTTCTGCCCAGGTTGCAACAGGATGTCCTTGGGATCCTCGAAGAAGACGCCAATCAAGCCCTCATTGAATCAGCGGTCGATCACCTCGAAGCTGTCATGCTCCAGCGCCCGATTCGCGGACATCGAATCCTCCTGATCGATGCTGTCGGTCAAAAAACTGCCGCTGTCGCGATCGTCGACTCAAAAGGCGAATTGCTCATGACCGGCGACATTGTTTGCAATTCTTCCAAACCCGATGTCGTTTCCCAAAACGTCACCCAACTTGGGCAGTGGATCCACCAACACCAGGTCACTTTGGTTGCGCTAACCAATGGACATGCTCGCAGATACTTGATCCATTCAGTCGCTGAATTGATGAAGCAGTCCGCAGAGGGAAGTCTCTACTGGACGTTCGCAGACCGCCAAGGCGGCGACGCCTTCTGCACCTCACGCAATTCACTCGTCGAACTTCCGAAAATCTCTCGACGGCACCGCGCTGCTGTGTGGCTTGCTTGGAAACTCCAAGACCCCCTGAAGCAGATCCTCAAGATCGAGCCAGCACGCCTGCGACTTGGATCCTATCAACGTGAGTTGCCTCAGGGCGAACTCGAGTCGGCTCTCCAGGAAGCCATCTCGGCGTCCATCACCAAAGCTGGCGTCGATATGTATCATGCCGATGTTGAGGTTCTCAAACGCATTCCTGGCATGGACGATGCCACTGCCAAGCGACTCGTCGAAGAACGACCAAAGGGATCGATCACCAACCGTGAATCGCTCTTGAAGTTCTTGAAAGAATCGCTCAGCGAGAATAAAGCCCGTCAAGCGATCGGGTTTTTGAGGGTTTACCAAAGCGAAAATTCGCTAGATGGAACCATCGTTCATCCAGAAGACTACCGACTCGCCGAACGTCTCGTCGCGCACGCCCAACTCTCGTTGCCTGCTGCTAGTCCCGAAGGTTGGGAAAAGCCTGACTACGAAAAACTCGCCCAAGCCGTCGCGGCGGCCCAAAGTATCGCTCTAGACGCAACTAGCTCCGAAAACGTTGAAGCCTTCGGTTTTGAGTCTCATGGCGACGAAATCAACCCGAATTTTGGTGTTGAAGTCGCGACGGATCAGACAGAGCAGACAGATCAGACGGATCAGACGGATCAGACGGATCAGACAGATCAGACAGATCAGACGGATCAGACGGATCAGACGGATCAGACAGATCAGACAGATCAGACAGATCAGACAGATCAGACAGATCAGACAGATCAGACAGATCAGACGGATCAGACAGATCAGACAGATCAGACAGATCAGACAGATCGGCCTTCTGTAAGCATGCCTGAGATTCCCGAAGGCCCCATGCAGAGGCCTGCATTGGCAATCGATGCCGATAAACTCGCGCGAAGCTGGCAAGTCGGTCGCTCGAAACTACTGTCCGTATCCCGAGCCTTGCAGTTCCCTTTTGCCGATGGCCGTGATTTTCAATATCCGGTTCCTCTGCGAAGCTATGTCCCATCGATGGATCGGCTTGAACCCGGAACCATGCTCTCGGCCTTGGTCATCGGTATCGCCAACTTTGGAGTCTTTGTTGAACTCGGCCCCGATTGCACCGGGCTTGTCCACGTAAGCCAACTGGGTCATGCGTTTGTCGAGGACGCTCATCAGTTTGTCCAAGTCGGCGATGTGGTTCCGGTGTGGGTGCTTCATACGGACGAATCGAAGAAACGGGTTGCATTGACCATGCGAAGACCGGGCTCCGAGCAAGAGTCTTCGGCCCGTCAATCGTCCAATGACCGACCTGCGGGTGAGAACAGAAATCGCCAAGAGCGAACCGACCGTCCGGATCGCCGAGGGTCGAGCGGTTCGAGTCGCCCCACTGGCAACAATGCCAATGATCAATCCCGTGGTCCGCGTCCGGGTGGTCGTCCAAACGACCGTCGCTCGGGATCTTCCGGCGACTCACGAGGACCCAATCGAGGCCGGCAACAAGACCAAGGACGAAAACCGCAATACAATCGAGATGCGTCGGACAACAACGACTCCCGATCGCAAAGGCCTGTGAAGATCTCGCGGCCTGTGCCAGAAAAGCCAATCAGCGAAGCGATGCAACAAGGCAAGGAGCCTTTAAGATCGTTCGGCGATCTCATGCAGTTCCTCAAGAAAACCACGGGGCCAGAGGAAACTCCAAAGCCAAACCCTGCTCCGAGTGATCCTCCAATTGACGCTCCAGGTACTCAGGCTCCGAGCGATACACCAGCCCCCGGGGACGATGATGTCGGAGTTTGAGGAGAGGCTTAAGAAAGCCATTGCACGTGGGGCTAGCAGAGCCGAGTCATTGCAGTCCGAAGAGCAGCGCAAACGCCAAGAGGCCGAGGAATACAAAAGGCTTCATACCAAATACCGGCTGGATCTGACCGAACGGATCGAATCGGTCGTCAAAAAGATGATCGATATGTTCCCAGGCTTTCGATACCAATCGGTCTTTGGGGAGAGCGGTTGGGGAAGTGCCTGCACCCGAGATGATCTTGTGATCGAACGAGGGGTTCGATCGAATAAATACTCGCGTTTTGAAATGGTCGTTCGCCCGATCAACGAGTTCTATGTTTTGGATCTGCAGGTCAAAGGGACGATTGCCGACCGAGAACTGCTCACGCGAGCCTTCTATCAACCGCTAGGCCAAGTCGACATCGAGCGATTTTACAAGTCCGTCGACGATTGGGCGATCGCCTACGCAGAGCTCTACGCCACCAAACGCGGCTAAGATCCAGCTTAGCGTCCAATTTAGTGCTGATAATAAGGCGAGATCATCCAATAGGCGATCACGCCCGTGACCGATACGTAGAGCCAAATCGGATAAGCCAATTTGGCGACGCGTCGATGCAAATCAAAGCGTCCAAGCAGTGCGTACCAGAGGGCTCGCAAGACCAGTGGCAAGACCACGAGCGACAAAAGGATGTGGGACAAGAGGACAAAATAATACACCCCACGGATCGCTCCTTCCCCACCAAACTTGGTCGAGGGGTTCGTTAGATGGTACAGGACGTAACAGACCAAGAAACCTGCACCGAGTCCAAACGCCGTGAGCATCGCGCTGCGATGCAAGGCGACGTTTCCCGAGCGGATCGCAAGCCAACCGATCAGTAGCACGCTACTGGTCACGACATTGATTGCTCCGATCAAATGCGGTAACTGCTTGGTCCAACTCCCAAGATCGATCTTGGTCGGGATCCCTAAAAGCAGTGCGACGACCAAGGGGATAGCGACCGAGAGGATATTGGCAACCAGCATCGCTTTACGATCCGACGTTGTATCTGTCATGAATTTACTTCAGTTTGATTTGAAAAAAGGAGGGCTTCAGGTAAGTTTTTGAGAAGATATCGGGTGGTTGGGCACCAGTGGCTTCGCGTACGAGTGCGAATCGTGACAGTAGCATACACTTCTATGTATACTAACTCCCGACGATCGAATTTAATGTACTCGTACTCGAAAATAAGCATAGGGGATGATTTTCATGACCAGGAGCGATTCAAAGTGAGCATGGCACGATGAGCACTCTGCTGAAGGAAGAATCCGAGACCCGGATAGTGCTTGAAAATGTTAGCTGGGAAATTTTCGTGGCGTTGGCCGACGAGCGTCGAGGAAGTGTTCCTCGTTTGTCCTACAACGAAGGAGTGTTGGAGATGATGAGTCCGAAACGCAAACACGAGAATATCAGTTGCCTCCTTGGACGAATGATCGAAGCGTATTCGGAAATCAGAGGGATCGAAATCCTCAGTGTCGCTTCCGTGACCGTGAAACGGAGTGATTTGAAGAAAGCGTACGAAGCGGATGAATCCTATTACGTAACGAACATCGACAAGGTTCTTGCGAAGGAAGAACTGGACTTCGAAGTCGATCCTCCACCCGATCTGGTGATCGAAGTCGAGTTGACAGCCTCTGCCATCGACAAGCTGGAGCTATTCGCGGCGATGCAAGTCCGTGAAGTATGGCGGCACGACGGCACATCCGTTCAGATTTATCGCTTATCCAAAGGTCGCTATGATTGCATCGCTGAGAGTACAGAACTACCAGGCTTGAGTTCGGATTTGATCAATCGCTATCTCGATCAGCGATTGCAGGCAGGCGAAACCACCTGGATCCGCGCATTTCGAAGCGAAGTTCAAGGGACTTGAACCAAGCTACCGATACGACTCCTACGGTTATCTCAAGGGTCGCTTCGCATCGAATCGAAATTACGATCTCGCGAGGACTCGGCTTACTTGCTGCTGGTTGACTGGATGGATGATTCCGACTTCGGTAACGATCGCCGTGATGAGTTCCGAAGGCGTGACATCGAAAGCCGGATTGTAAACTTGGACATCCGCCGGTGCGGTCCGTTTTCCAAATGCAGCGGTGATTTCCTCGGATTTGCGTTGTTCGATCGGAATATCCGCCCCATCGACAATCGAAAGATCGAAGGTGCTCGAAGGAGCCGCAACCAAAAATGGTATTTGGTGATGCTTGGCCAAAACGGCTAGCCCATAGGTTCCGATCTTATTGGCCGTATCCCCTCGGGCTGTGATCCGGTCGGCTCCGACGATCACGTACTGAACTCGTCCTTCTCGCATCACCTGAGCTGCCATCGAATCGCAGATCAGCGTACTTGGAACCCCGTGCTGCTGAAGCTCCCACATCGTCAATCGGGCACCCTGCAACAAGGGCCGTGTCTCGTCGGCATACACCTGAATCTGCTTACCTTGATAATGGGCGGTCAAAATCGCCGCCAGCGCGGTCCCAAACTCAGAGGTCGCAAGCCCTCCGGTGTTGCAGTGCGTCAGGATCCCACAACCGGGTTCGAAACACGATGCTCCGTATTCCCCAATGGCATGGCACATGCGGCGATCCTCATCATGGATCTGTCTTGCCTCACGCAGCAATTGGTTGGCTAGTTCATGAGCCGAAGCGACGTTGCTATTGCGATCGATGATACGCCGCATGCGATCCAAAGCCCAAAACAAATTCACCGCAGTCGGGCGACTTGTGGCCAAGTAATCGCACAAGGATCTAGCCCGTTGCACCGACTCGTCGATCCCAGCACGCCGCTCGACGAATGCTCGCATGCCTGTGACAACTGCATACGCGGCCGCAATGCCAATGGCTGGTGCACCGCGCACTCTGAGCGATACGATCGCCTCGTGCGCTTCTTCGACACTCGGGATCGGAATCATCCGAAGCGTCTCTGGGAGCAACGTCTGATCCAGCAGTTCGAGTTGGCCAAGGGTGTCTCCTTGCCATCGGACAGATACGTAAGGGCTTTGCCCCGGAGTTACGTTCGTTTGATCACTCATCAGTTAGTAAAAGGGCCTTTCTATTGCCCGACTTCGAGGATTCCATTCATCACCATCCAGTGACCCGGAAAGGTACACAGATAGGGATAGCGACCAGGCTTTTCCGGAGCTTTGAAATAGATCGCAAACTCCGAACCCGGCTCGATGATATCGGTATAACAAATCACTGCATCGGAGTCCGGAACATACTGCTTGAGATAAGCCTCCGGGGATCCGATGAGCTTGTTGGCCAGATCGCCGACTTGCTCGAGCGTTCCGGGTTGAACCAACGCCCAATTATGAGGAACCACATCGGGATTAACAAACTTGAGCTTGATGACTTCGCCAGGTTTGGCCTGCAATTTCTTTTCGGAAAACTGCAGGTTGTCCATCGCCTTGATTTGAATCTCCCGAGCTCCATCGAGTTTCTTCTGCCAAGGATTCGCGACCCGTTTGGTCAACCAATCCAAATCGCGACTCATCGGGTGGGGCAGTTTTTTTCCGACCGCATTGCGAGCGACTAAACGATCTGAATCGTAAGGCTTATCCATAGCGTTGAGAGTCGCAAAGAGCTCGACGGGTCTCGATGTACCGATCTCCAAAAGCAGATGCAATTGGCTGCAGAGCTGAAGATCCGGGATCTCCAGAAAAAGACTCTTGGAATCCTCCGAAACAATCACGCTGCGAATGTCGAGAACATCGTGACCCATGGCCCCCTCATGCACCACCGAGTATTCGCGAGAACCATAAGCTGGCGAATAGCGGTAGTTCCAAGACTGCGCAAAGTGCTTGCCTATTTCCTGGGCCTTGGTCGAATCGATGGGACTTGAAAAACGAACCTGAACTCCATTTTCATGGACGTGAAAACCTGTCGGTAGGATAGCTCCAGATCCGGTGTAGCGAAGGCGTTGGAAACATCCCGCAGCGGGTGTGTAAGTACCCCAGCCATGCATGCCAGTGACGTAGATGCAACCGTCCTGTGGACGAACCCGTGCGCGGTGCGCTCCAGATCGAAAATCACCTGGCAGCGGACTAAAGGCTCCTTGCCACTGCGAACCGACCCGATCTCGTAGTAAAAGGTGCATCGTACCGGTGCCAAACGAGGTGTGAACGATCTGACCATCCAAAGGCCCAATCTTGGCGCTGTGGACTTGCAACTGACCTCCACTGGAGTTGTCGATCCCACGCGGCAAATACAGTAGCGGCAATTCGATCTTCTGATTAGGCCGAGGTCCACGATACCCATAAAAAGGGGCCGGGCTGGTCGCATAGCGATTCGCTGCATCGGAGGATTCGCTAGGGGTGACCAAGCAAATCATGGACGTCGGTGTCCAGTCCCCTTCCGAACAAGGGACGGTCAAAGATCCGTCGTCCAAGAGGCCCATTCCGTCTGGGTTTCGGAAACCCGTTGCGATGATACTCGCAGTTCGACCATCGGGACTGATGCGAACTAAGCCCTCGTTGCCCGATGCAAAGTAAAAGTATCCATCAGAGTCCCGCTCAAGCCCACACAAATAGTCGTGCCCCGATGGAGATGTCGTATAGGCGTTCGAAAAACATTCGTAAAAATCGATCTCCTCGTCGCCATCCAAGTCGTGCAAGCGTGTGATTTGGTTGCGGCCCAATGTGTAGATCTTGTCCTCGTGAACAACACAACCCAGCAGATGATGCATGCCCGCAGCAATCCGCTTCCAACTAGCCGTGTCGGTATCGAGCCCTGAGACCAACCACACGTCCCCTTGCATGCTGACGACTACGGCTCTGCCGTCGCTCAAAAATGCATGCGCACCTCCAGCGATGAGCGTATGCCACGGGTTGTCGCTTGGAAGTTCGATCGTGTCGACGACGTATCCACTCCCCTGCCCCATGCGAATCGGGGTCTGGAACGTTTGAGGCCACTGCGATTTGCCTCCAAGCAGGACATCCTTCTTGGGATGCTCACTGGCCGGCGCGATGGTGCGCTTCCACTGGCCATTGGCATCGATGCCCAAATGATCCAAATACATTTTTGAGTCGTGTTCGACTGCAAAGACGACTTCGGTGCCACTTCGATAGATACCTCGGTAGCGAGCTTGCTCAGCCCCAGGGACAATTTGCCGAAAGGATTTTGCCCAATCGCCTAGCTCTTGCTTGGTCCCTTCGATCCTAAATCCATCGATGTAACCATGCCTTACATCGGTGAAACGGACAAAACCACCAGACCAAACGGCTTCGTATGCAAGCGTGTCGGTGTTGAAACATGCAGATAGTTTTTGATCTGCCGAGATTCGGATCGCTACGGCCCTGGGGACCGCTTTGGGCTCACCGACTAAGACGTTGCTTTGCATGGAGCCTAGGTCAACTTGGTTCCACTCGTCACCCTTCCACGTGTCCTCCTTTTGATTTCCCCAATGCCCAAACTTGCCTCCATCGAGTCCAGGAAAAGGCTCGATCCAAGTTGGCCGGTTCTTCATCGCAGCAAAATGCAACGCTTGTTTGGTATACCAATCGTAAGCACGATCGCGATTGACAAACTCCGTGTGGTTTGGATAGTGCTCGGGAAACAAAGGTGGGGTCGTCCAAGTGAACTTCGCGGGTTCGTGGGTACTTGCCGATCGAATCTGAGCTTCGAGATTTGCAAGGTCCACAGAATCGGTTCCAAGGCCTATGAGAAAACGAAGCAAGTCGGATTGCTGGCCCAAGGGCAGCGATTCAAAAAGGCCCGCAGGCATCAACGATGCACTCGTTGCCATCTGCTCGATCGCATCGCGCCGAATCGATTGCGTTTTACGAGTGGCCGGATCGACAAAGACCAGTGGTGAGGCCTCCGGGTTCTCGACATACCCCGTCAAAACCTGACCATCCTCGGTTTGAATTTTGTAGGCTTGATAAGCAGGTTCTTGTTTGCGATTAGGCCACAGTAAGCTTTCGGCAAGTTGCTCAGGCGTGCGTTGCTTGCCGATTTGGGTAAGTTCCGGGCCGATCACTCCGCCCGCACTTCCAATCCGATGGCAAGAAAAACAAGCTAGGTTCGCCCGGGTGAATGCTCCAAGTCCCCTTGTGGCATCCCCACGAGTCTTGGCCGCGCGCACCAAGCTGTCGAGTTTGTCTTGGGAAAATGCGGATTCCTGGGCATGGAGTGCTTGCCCCCAAACGCCAAGAACCCAAAAGATAGCTAGCAAAACAGGTTTTCTTTGAGAACGAGCCATAGCAGGAGGGATTGTGGCGGTTGGAAAGGGACGCGATTGCGTGAACTTCATATCTGTTCGCAAGTTCGCTTGGATGGGGGGTCGAATATACAATGCGTGGGTAGTGGGCAGAAGGCATTTGGATCTGAAACCGATTATAGTCGATTTTGGCTTAGCATGACGGGAACCTGGAAGATCGCAGCATGGTGGCTATTCGTCGGGGCGATCGTCTTCGGATGCATTTCGCTTGGGACTGATACATCGCGGGCTCAGGAGGATGGGTTTCAAGTCGCCGGTGATCCGGTGCTGGCCGATCGCAAGTTGGATTTACCCGAAACGCTCAATGAGGTTGCAAGTCCGACCCAAGAGGAGCTCAAGGAGCTCAGTCAGTGGGTGCGTTGGATGTGCTTGATGAACTTACCCGCCAACGTCGAGGACACTCGCAAGTGGGGCAAGCAGCGTCGGGTCTGGGACGGTTTGGATGTCAAACTCGATGGGATGCGGATTGACACCAAGCAGCGTTGGAAGATGGCCAATGACGGGACATGGTCTCGATATTTGATCGAGTTTGTTGATCCGGCCAAGGAGTTGCAGGTGGAGGTCAAGAAGTTCGACGTCGAGCCCGATGGTAAAAAGTTCACCACGAGTGTTTGGGTAGTCGCACCATTGAAGCTTTTCGGTCGAGCGAACCAGTTTGCGCGGGACGTGCAGCTTGTGAGTGTTTCGGCCAAGGCGGATGCGACGGTACGGATGAAGGTCGATTGTGAGGTCGAGATCAAGTTGATACCGGTGTCGTTTCCTCCGGATGTTGAGTTTCGTCCCAAGGTGACCGATGCGACAATCGAGTTACTTGACTTTCGGATGCACGAGATCAGCAAGATCCATGGCGATACTGCCGAGTGGCTTGGGGAGGGAATTCGAGAGATCTTGGATCGTAAGCTTGCCGAGTATCGAGACAAGTTGGTTATCAAGATGAATCAGACGATCAGCAAGCAGCAATCGAAACTCCGCATCTCGGCTTCCAAGTGGTTATCGAGTTCGATGAACCTCGCCTCCAAAAAGACTTCGGCCGATTGAGGTTTGTGGTCCGTAGGGTACGTGTAGCGGTTGGCCACGGTTTGTCGGAAAATCTGATAAGTAGCCGTCGGATCGGATGAAGGTTTCTATCATCGATACCCAACCGCGAAACGTACCTCGTGCTTAGTGAAACGTTGCTCGTGTTCGTAATCGAAAAGAGTTTGTGGCGAAGGCATTCAATCGTCTTGTCGATCAAAATCTACTCGAAACGTTTTGAGCAAGAGCACGAAGAGTGCCAGTAACGTCTACTCCTAGCCATTATAATTCCCGAAGAGTCCTACATGCAGATGGTCTATGGTATACTTTTTCTACTGTAGCCCAAGGAGAATGTCATGCATCCGGAATTGAAGGTTGTCGGAGAAGAGCTTTGGAAAAGGATTGGCGAGTCGATGGATCGCGTTGAATTACGTCTAAGGAAAGTCGTGTCGATCTTGGAATCTACTTCGATTCCTTTTGCGGTTGTTGGTGGGAATGCGGTACGAGTTTGGGTGGCGCAAGTAGACCCAGGTGCTGTGCGAGCTACGAACGATGTCGATATTTTGATTCGGCCAGAAGATCTTGAGCACCTTAAGCTGATCATGGCGGAAAATGGATACCTTTATCGCAAAGCCGCTGGCTTGGACATGTTCCTCGAGGGAAAGGAGGATTCGGTACGCTACGCTATTCATATCGTCTTAGCGAATCGTATGGTTAAGCAAGACGACTTCGAAGCCAATCCCGATGTGGAGCCAACCGAGTATGGAGATGGAATTCGGATCTTACCCTTGGAGCGACTTGTTCGCATGAAGCTCAATTCGTTTCGACTCAAAGACCGGGTTCACGTCTTAGACATGATCGATGTCGGACTTGTCGATGAGTCCTGGATTGCCAGATTTCCCAAGCCGATTGCTGAGCGACTCAAGTCATTGATTGATAATCCGGATCAGTAACCGCTGATACAATCTTTTTGAAACACAAAGACACAGAGAGCACAGAGCCAATGCTCATGAGGCCGGTAGTAGTCCTTCTTGAGCGATCTTCTTAGACCAGGCATCCTTCAGTTCCTGGTTTCCCAATTCCTGAGCGAACCGCAGGGCGTTTTCCATTTGTTGCTTGATGCTCTGCAGGGAACCTTCGTTTGGACTCGGCAGTGCCTTTAACTCGAGAGCATGACCGATCGCCTGCTGGAAATGCTCTTGAGCAGAATCGTTGCGGGTGGCCATCAGCTCGAATCGAATCAAGTGGACATGCAACTCCATGGCTTGGCTCAAGACGCTCTCGCTTGCCTGTGTGGATTGGATCAGCCCTTTGGCCACGGCCAGTGCGGATTGATAGGACTCCTGGGCCTGAACAAGCTCATTAGTCGTTTCGCTAAAATGGCCCAAGGAGTGATGTGCGTGCATCAAAAATTCGCCAGTTTTCGGATTGCTTGGATCCTTTTGAAAAAGTTCCGATCCAAGGCGCACCCAGTTGTCTACGATCCGACGAGCCTCAGAAGCTCGTCCGTTTTCCCTAAAGACCGTTTGGAGTCTCGTGCAACAGGAATGGTAAACGAGATGAAGCTCCGCATTCGAAGGGCGTTTTCTTAATGCGGTCGTCAAATCATCGAGCGATCGCTCCTGCAATTCAATCGCCGGAGCGACTTGCCCATCCATGAGCATCATATCACTACGAAGTCTCACCAAAGTCGCTCGCATCACTTCGAACTCCACAACATCTCGAAACGGAGTGTTCTCGTCGAGCAATGATTCGCATTTTTGGGTCGATCCTCGAGCTTGATCGATCGCGGCAAATGCCCCGGCTTTGTCCTTGGCAAAGTGACGGACCAGCGCAAGGTTGCCACAGCTTTGTATTTTTAAGAGCTCATCGCGAAAATCCTCGGGTTGTTTGTCCAAATAAGAGAGGATCCTCTGAAGCAATTCGGTCGCTTTTTGGAACTCTCCTTTGGAAGCCATTGCGATCGACGTTGGTGATGCGGCCCTGCTCCAAAGACTTATCGCCTTTTGACGGTCTTCCTGGTCGAGTTCTGAAGAATCGATTAACGGCTCGAGATAGCTGACCGCTTTGTCTTGATCGAGTGCACCTTGAGCCCTCCAACCATTGCGAGTGGCGATGTTTCCTTTGAAGGCCAAAATGCGTCCGAGATGATAACGCAGTCTGTCCGAGGGATCGACCACCGCTTCGATTCGACTGCATGCTGACTGAGCAATCCGAAGCGAATCCGAATAGTTGCCAAGCTCGTTCTCCAAGAGCATCAGCGCCGTGGCCGCTTCAGAAAGTTTTTCCAAAGAGCGATGGTCGATATCTGGCGACTGGTCGACGGATTTCGCAAGGCTTTCGTAAAATGTCCGAGACTCCTTGAGCACTTTCTCTCGAACACCTCGAAACTGCAAATCCGATTGCAGCGAGGGATTCATCGTCAAAAGAGATTGAAACTCGATGATTGCGCGCAAGGCCAACGCTTCACGCTGCGAAAACGCTTCCTCGATCGATTTCTTGGCCTGCTGGTTTTCTTCGAGCAGTATCGAGCTCGTCGTCAGTAGCTGCTTTAACTCGGCTTTCTGTTTGAACTGCGACCAAGAGAATAGACCCGATGCCACCAGCGTAATAAGCAACCCGCTGGCTGTTGCCGTTGCAAGCAAACGATGCCGCGTTGGCCATTTCCAGATTCGCTCTGCCATCGACTCTGGATAAGCCGATACTGGTTCTCCCGCGAGCCAATTGCTAATGTCCAACCTCAACGACTCGGCACTCTCGTAGCGATCAGCAACCTCGCATGCCATCGCCTTCTTCGCGATCGCGATCAGAGGTAACGCGGAGGCCATCGATGGATGCTTGTCGGACCCCGATGGAACTGCGCTGCCGGTGATCACACAATCGAGGATCGCACCTAGCGAGTAGATATCAGCCGCGACCATGTTGGTGGGCGTAGAACCGATTTGTGTCTCAGGTGCTCGAAAGCCAGGTGTACCAACCCCAGGTGCGCTGACCAACGATTGCGACTCGGTGTCGCTCAAGTTTTCTTCGGTTGCGGATTGAGCAGAGGGATTCGAATAGCTTTGTGCTAAAGCGTCCATTCGCTTGGCTAAACCCCAATCTGCAATGAGCGTTTCGCCGTAGGGCCCGATGAGAATGTTCGATGGCTTGAGATCCCGGTGCGCAATGCCACGACTGTGCGCATGTGCGGTCGTGTCGACAATCGCAAGCACCGATTCGACCAGCTTGCGAAACTCGCCTCGCTTGGCGGAATTCCAGAACCCCTTGTGGCTCGGAGGTTGGAATTCCGATGGGGAATGGAAACTTCGGATCGCTTGCTGAAGCGTGCCGGTACCGTCTCCGTGAATCAATCGCATGACATAGAATTCTCGCCCGGAGCCGTCGACCGACTGATCGTAGATCGGAATCACACCGGGATGTTCGAGGTCGGCTGTTAGTTCCACTTCAGCCAAGAAACGGCGTCGCATCGAGGGCTCCTCTGCAAACTCGCTGCGTATTTTCTTGAGAGCCACCAGCCGACCGCAGGCCCGATCAAAAGCTCGGAAGACTTGGCCCATCCCGCCACTTCGGATCTCATCGAGAATCAGATATCTTTCGGAGGGTGAATACTCAACTTGATCGACCTGCTTGGACCTCGATGGTGCGTCGAGGCATTCACTGCGAACGCGTTCGAGCTCGGGAGTCAGCAAGTGTTTGGGTATTTCGGGAAATTGCGACGCAAACTCCTCGGCAGTGGTCGCTTGTCCACAGAGCAAATGATTCTCATAGGTTTGGCAGGCTTGCATGACTTCACGCCACTGCTTGAGCGATACCTCATCGGTTTGGTAGATAAAGTTTTCCTCTGTGTCGTTGGCTAACACAACTCGCACTCCTCCCATAGTAGGCGTATGAGTCGTATTTTTTGGAGAATTGCTGATTTTCGCTTCTTAAGAATCCTCGCTATTTCACTTCCTGAGATGTCTTCCATGGACCAAACGGCGATCTGTTTTAGTTCTCCGCTGGGGTCTTCGCGGTCGAGTCTATCCAACCAAAAACGAACCATATCGGCCATGATCGCAGGTGCTTCTGGAGATCGCAAATCTTCGATGGCTTGCAACCGTTTGAACTCCAGCACGACACTTTGGGATGCGTCTTCATTGGGGTCCGAGTTTCGGTTTTCTGGCGTCTTGGGAAGGGATCGTTTTTGGCTATTGCAGGCGCGGAGGTGCTTGCGGATGCGATTGAGGGTGAAGACCACGAGGAGATCCCAGAGTTGCTGTCGATCGTCGAGGTGTGGGTAGTGGCCCGAGGTCGCGTTGAGGCAGAAGCGATGCATTGTCAGTTGCGCGATGTCTTCCTCGTCGATAGCGCGGTCGGGATTGATTTTCATTTTCCGGATCGCAAATTCCACGATGCGCTGGTAGTACCGGTTCCAGATCGCTTCGACGGCATTGCCATCGCCGGCTTTGAGTTCACGGAGCCAGTGGGAGACCGATCCGATGTCTTGTTCGGGTTTCTGATCGATGATGGCGTTCATACGATGGGAGGATCCAATGGGTGGATTTACCGAAATTTTTTCAATGGGTTCGTTTTTGTTTCTTGCGACTGCTTTGGTAGATAAAAAGGCTACCAAATCACAGAGCAAACGCCAGGGAACCCCGTTTCTTGGCGGTCGGTTCCCAGAATCTAAAAATCATTTTTCGGCGTTCCGCTCCCCCGTTTTTGGGAACCGTGGTGCGGATTAAAGGGGTTCTTATAGATGTAGGGATGCGTTGTGTTTAGCAGGGAGGGGCAAATAGGAGATTTTGATACAAGGCTGGTTCAGAATGAGACGGTTATTTTCTTTTCAGGATCGCATCCGACTACTTTCCAAGCTTGGCACGATTGCGGGTGCGATGATCGCGTCGGCTCTCATGAATGCGTCGGGTTATGCCGGAACAGTGACCTTTGGCTCCGGTGCCAATACATTCAATATGGAGTTTGTCACGATCGGCAATCCAGGTAATGCTCCAGACAGTGTCAAATCGAGCGGTTCGGTCGGATACACATTTCAACTTGGCAAGACCGAAGTCAGTCGAGATATGATAGACCGGTACAACGCTAGCTATGGTAACGGAGCGTCGCTTGCGATTACCCTAGCGGACATGAGTTCAACTGATGACAATGGCGGAGATCGTCCCGCAACGGGAGTGAGTTGGAATGAAGCGGCCCGGTTTGTCAATTGGTTGAACACGAGTACAGGTGGACATGCAGCTTATAAATTCACGTCGTCCGGCGTTAACGACAATATTTCACTCTGGGAATCGAGTGATGAAGCGGACTACAATGAATTCAATCCGTTTCGAAGTAAGCGAGCGACCTATGTGCTACCTAGTTATCAAGAGTGGTATAAAGCCGCATACTACGACCCAGCAAAGGGCGCTAATGGAGGGTACTGGACCTATCCGACCGGCAGCGATAGCGTACCCACAAAAATAACCTCCAACAGCACAACAAGCGGCACAGCGGTTTACGAGAATATTGCGGGAGGCACTGTAGATGTTGGCCAAGCGGGAGGAGAGTCAGCCTACCAAATAATGGGAATGGCTGGCAATGCACTCGAATGGACTGAGTCCAATCTTGATTCAGTTAACGGAAATCACTCCAGTGTAAATCCAGATTTTATTCGGGTGTTACTCGGCGGCGGATTTAAAAATCAGTCGCAGTTCATGTCGAGCACTTACATGATTAACAATCTACCTCAAGACGCATTCCCAACATTCCAGAATAACGACTTTGGATTCCGAGTGGCTGTACTATCGCCCGGTGGTGGTGGCGGCGAAGTTCCCGAGCCGACCTCGATGGCCATTTTCGGGCTTGGTGCTTTAGGCTTTGTTTATCGCGCTCATCGCAAGAGGAATGCTCAGCGAGTTTAATTCTTCAAGCGACTCGAACTGAACCACGGCGGCCAATTGATCACCGAGAATAATTGGCCGCCTTAGCTCGTATTTTTACTCCGCTCCAATGTTGAAAAATTTTTTTGGGAACCGTAGTGCGGGTAAATGGGGTTCTTATAGATGTAGGGATGCGTTGTGTTTCCAAAGAAGGATCGTCGATTCAAAAGTCCAACTTCCCAGATTGAAAAATGCGAACTATTCGACTTGCTATCCCATGCAAAAAGTTTTTTCTCCTCGCTGCTTTGAACCTGATCCTCGCTGCATTGGCCAATCCGACCCTTGCGGGCGTAGTGATTTGGCAACCGGTCCAAGCTATCTCGGGGGACTTGGATATCGATAACACAGGAACCCTAGTCTATGCCTACAACTTCGGGCCCGATTCTGGCGCCAGTCAAGTGCAACCCGTTATTGTTCGTGGAGTGAGTTTTCAAGCTTTTGGAGCACCTATTGTCCAGTCCGGCTTGCAAACAATCACAATGGGCGACGTGACATTGTCGGAAGATATTGGTGAACTCAATGGCGTTGACACCAGCGCAAACTCAGGCTCTTTTGCCTCACTAAGCTCGCCCTACCAAGGCCTTCTTGGAAACGCAATCGCGGCGAGCTATTACGCAACAATGACCTTGTCACTCGGTGGACTCGAAACCGGCAAATCCTACCGCTTGCAGCTCTGGGTAAACGACTCAAAGAACGATCAAGTTTTATACAAGCGAGTCGAAGTCAGTGGTGGTGGTAGCACTTCAGAGATCAAAACCAATGTCTCCAGCACGCTTGGCGGTCTAGGCCAATATGTAATCGGGACTTTCACCGCCACAGGCAACATTCAAGATGTCTTGTTTAACGGCATGCTTGAAGTCGGTGGAATAAACAACCTAAAGAATCCAATCGTCAACGCGTTTCAATTGCGACTCGAATCCAGTGGCGAGGTTCCTGAGCCGGCCTCGATGGTGATCTTTGGACTCGGTGCTCTTGGCCTCGCTTGTCGAAAACGACGCAGGACTATTGTCTAGAGCCATCTGAGATCTAGCGTTTCACAGTCAGGCTCACCGATAACTCCATTCGAAGAGCCTCCGCGTATTTTACAAGGGTGTTGATCGTCGGATTGGCATCGTGGTTATTCTCCAATTTGGAAATCGCCGACTTGCTTATACCGGTCTCCCTGCTGATATCCGCTAAGGACATTCCTTGTTGTTCCCGCTCGGATTTGAGCATCGCTACGGCTCGTTGAAGACTGACCTTTCGACTCTCACGCATCGCCTTGGCCTCTCGCTTAATCTCCGGTATTTCCTCCGAGATCAATTCGCGGATTTGGCGATACCGGGCCGCTTGCTCGGCTGTTGGTTCGCGATAAATCCTCTTCCCCATCGTTCGCTTTACCACGTTCGATTAGTCCTCAATGATAAATGCTGTAATCGGATATACAGTCGTTCGATCGATTTGCTCGCAAACAACCGCGATATAGTGACCATCAGGAGTCTCTCAGAATGCAATGGGTCGCCCAGATGAGCGACTAGTACTTATCCTATCTGGATTCAAGACAACCGGCTCGACATCCTCTGGCGTTAGCCCGTTTTCGCTGATGTGAGCCAAATTTCCATTTTCGGTCAACTCCCAAAATAAAACCAAAGTGCGGCATCAGAGATCCCCAAGCGTTGTGTTTTAGTGTAACACTCGTAGCAACAAAATCAACACTTGGGTTTGCTTGAGCGCCGGGATCTTTCGCAAGATCCACTACGTTGCCGCCGGGATCTTTCGCAAGATCCACTAGTGCGCCTTCGATGGCGTTTAATCAGCCGGGTGAAAGTCCTGGTCTGGGTAATGTTACCGCCCAGTATCCGACAGTGGTAACTGCATGATCCGCGAGGAAATGTGGGGAGCAAC